>Ga0075122_10003196_pt1 | contig 10377 bp, 9 predicted proteins | sample AntAceMetag02UKB_FD_69790 | JGI IMG/M metagenome (GOLD analysis project Ga0075122, IMG submission 69790) | Saline lake microbial communities from Ace Lake, Antarctica - Antarctic Ace Lake Metagenome 02UKB | ecosystem: Environmental > Aquatic > Non-marine Saline and Alkaline > Saline | place...
AGCTCGGGTAGGAACCACACAATATTTTCTGAATTTATGATAGAAAATATTGCTGTGAGTTGACGCCGATTCTCCCTACCCGCACAAACAAAAAAGCCGAGCTTGTCTCGGTTTTTATTTTGTGTAGAGGGTAGAGCACGCAAACTTCCGCCTCCGCCAGCTGGCGGAGGCGGAAGTTTGCGTGATAGGAGTAGTTGTCAAAGGATAGTTCAACTATCCTTTAGATTGAAGTTGATTAGTTAGTCTGTTTAGACTTTAACATTATTTTAACTTTTTTCAATCTTTAAGCCCAAGTAATTTTTTGTTACACTGACGCTATTATATTTTAAATTTTTTATTTTTATGGATTATTATTGTTATGCTAATGGCAAGATTATAAAAACCAGTCAAGCTAAAATCCCAGTGACTGATTTGGCTGTTCTTCGGGGCTATGCCGTTTTTGATTTTGTCCGAGTTTATAATGGCAAAGCGTTTCATTTAGCTGATCATTTAAAACGCTTTAAACGCTCTGCTTCTTTGTTGGGTTTAAAACTAAAATTAAACCCAATAGAAATTGAAAAATTAGTTTATATTTTAATTAAAAAAAATAAAAAACTAGAAATAAGTCTTAGATTTATTTTAACTGGCGGGTTAAGTTCGGACGGGCTTAGTCCAGAAAATAAGCAATCACAATTATTTATTTTGGTGGCCGATTGGCACTCTTTACCAGCAAAAACTTACACGGTTGGCGGTCGGTTAATTACTTCGGATTATTTAAGAACTTTTCCAACTTCTAAAAATACTGGTTATATTATGGCTTCGGCTTTACAAAAAGAGATCAAAAAAAATAAAGCTGTTGAAGTTTTATATCTTAATCAAGGTAACATTTTAGAATGCTCGACCAGTAATATTTTCTTAGTTAAAGATAATCACTTGATTACACCAAAAGAAAATGTTTTAGCGGGTGTAACTAGAAAAATTGTTTTGACTTTGGCTAAAAAAGATAAAAATTTAAAAATTGAAGAACGAGATGTAAAAATTGAAGAAATTAAAACCGCTGATGAAATATTTATTACGGCCACCAATAAATTAGTTGCCCCAATAGTTAAAATAGACAATTGGCAAGTCGCTAATGGTAAAATTGGATTAGTCACCTCTTTTTTGTTAGAAGAATATAAAAAGGAAATTAAAAAAGAGTGTTATTAAAATTAAAAATGAAAAAATCCGTTTACTTATATAAGTGAACGGATTTTTTCAAGTAGTGGGAATGTTCCTATTTTACTGCATCTTTCAATGCTTTTGCGGCCCGGAACTTAGGCACGCGCATAGCTTGCACTTGAACAGCTTCACCGGTTCGGGGATTGCGAGCGGTTCGCGCTGCGCGATCTTTAGTAGAAAAGATACCTAAACCAGCAATAGAGACCTCCCCGCCTTTTTTAAGAGTATCCGTAATCGACTCAATAAGAGTGTCAACGGCTTTTTCGGCTCCGGTCTTTGTGCCCCCGATTACTTCGTGGACAACTTCAATTAGCGCTTGTTTGTTCATAAATAATCTACGCTTAATCTGTTAATAACACGACCTTAAAACCATATTTATAGTATAAAGTCTAGATGATTAGGGCGCAATAGCTTGCAATTTAAGACATTTTTGTCGTCGCTTGTAAAAATTTAAATTCTAAATTTAAATTTATGATTGGTTAGCGTGCATATTCGATAACTCGAGTGTCGCGAATAATGGTGACTTTGATTTCACCAGGATATTTTAATTCTTGTTCAATTCGTTTAGCAATGTCACGAGCGAGTTCTTTGGCTTTATAATCATCTATTAAATCAGGTCTAACAAAAACTCTAATCTCTCGACCAGCTTGAATCGCGTAAGTTTTTTCAATCCCGGGGAAAGAATTAGCAATATCTTCTAAATCTCTTAAGCGTTTTAAATAACTTTCTAAACTGTCACGTCTAGCCCCTGGCCTGCCACCAGATATGGAATCAACCGTTTGCACAATAATCGATTCGATTGTCTCATAAGGATATTCCTCATGATGAGATTGCATTGCTTTAATAATGGCTTCACTAGCCCCAAATTTTTCTAAAATCCGTCGGCCAATTTCAACGTGGGTGCCAGATACTTCATGATCAACTGCTTTACCGATGTCATGTAAGAGAGCTCCAGCTTTAGCGACGCTAACGTCAGCTTTAAGTTCTTCGGCTAACATACCAGCGAGGTGGGCCATCTCAACAGAATGTTGTAAGACATTTTGACCATAACTAGTTCTGAAATGGAGACGACCTAGAATGAGAAGGATACGAGGGTCAAGATTTAAGGCTCCAACTTCATAAGCCGCTTGTTCGCCTTTATCTCTAATAATTTTTGAAATTTCTTCTTTGGCGTTGGCTACCATTTCTTCTATTTTAGCTGGTTGAATTCGACCATCTAAAATTAGATTTTCTAAAGCGACTTTAGCAATCTGACGTCTAATTGGATCAAAGGATGACAAGGTAATTGAACCGGGGGTGTCGTCGATGATTACTTCGACCCCGGTTTCTTTTTCAAAGGTTCTAATGTTTCGTCCTTCTTTACCAATAATTTTACCTTTAATATCATCAGATGGAATGTCAACGTTGGTTGACATCACGTCGGGAATTGTAGAGTTAGCTAAGCGTTGAATAGTGGTGGCTAAAATATCTTTGGCTTTGTCTTCTAATTTTTGTTCACCGTTTAACTCTAGTTTTTTTAATCGAATCATCAAATCTTCTTGATATTCAACTTCCATTTTTTTTGTTAATTCAACTAAAGCTTCTTCTTTGCTTAAATTAGAAATCCGCATGAGTTCTTTATCGCTCAATTCTATTTTACTAGCTAAATCATCTTCGATTTTTTTGATTTCTTCTTGTCTTGTTTTTATACTGTCGATTTCGGTGTCAATATCGACTTGTCGTTTGTCTAATAATTCGTCTTTTTTTAACAAACGATCTTCCATTTTCTTTAAACCGGCTTCCTTGTCTTTTTCTTGTTGTTTGGCTTCACTTAAAATTTCAGTCGCTTCATGTTCAGCTTCACTGACTATCTGTTGAGCTTTATCTTTGGCTTCAAGTAAGGTTTGTTTAACCGTCAATTCCATTGACCCTTTTTGACCCAAAGTAACCAGCCAACGTAAAAAATAACCAATTACGATACCACCTAAACCCGCGGTAGCGGCTAGGATAATTACTGTAGCTAATGTCATAAGTAGATGGTTACTCTACCCGAATTTTGACCAAAATTAATTGGAATTTAAAGGTTAAAATCGAAAAAAGTTTTAAGAACGTATGTTTCATCACGTTTAGCATTTCAGATTTAATTCGTTTTAAAGCGCCAAAAGTCAGGCAAGTAACATTTTAAAAATTAATAATATTTTATACTTGCATAGTATCAGAAATGTGGTTTGATGTCTAACTTTTGGTTGAAAGATCAAAAAACCGCCCAAGCGGGCGGTTTTAGAGGTTACTTGGTTCCTTTTTTGGATTTAATCACTTGGTCGATTAAACCATATTTCTTGGCTTCATCAGCCGACATAAAGAAGTCTCGATCGACATCACGTTCGATTTTTTCGAGCGATTGACCCGTAAAATTAGCTAACATCTTATTCAAATTATCTTTAGTCTTTAAAATGTGACGAGCGGTGATCTCTAAGTCTGAAGCTTGACCCTCAGCTCCGCCTAGCGGTTGATGAATCATCACTTCTGAATTAGGTAGGGCTAGTCGTTTGCCCTTAGTGCCGGCTCCTAGTAAGATGGCTCCACCAGAAGCCGCCAAACCAACACAAATGGTTGAAACATCTGGTGCGATATGATTCATAGTATCGACAATGGCTAAAGTTGCCGTGACTGAACCGCCGGGAGAATTGATATATAGTTTGATATCTTTTTTTTGATCTTCGGATTCTAAAAATAACAGTTGAGCAATGACAATATTAGCCATTTGATCATTGATTCCGCCACCAACAAAAACAATTCGTTCTTTTAATAGGCGAGAATAAATATCATAAGCTCGTTCACCGTAGCTCGATTTTTCGATTACTGTAGGGATTAACATAAGTAAGATTAAAGCATAAAAATAAAAATATTAAAAGTCTTAGATTTTTTTCATAATTTTATTATTTAAAACAATAAAAACTATAATACTTAAAAGTATTAAAATCCAATCGCCGCTTAAGTTGTACAAAGTTTTAGATTTAATAATTGGAATATCATAAACAATGTAATTGTTAGGATTTTTGTTTTTACTTAAAACTTGGCCAGTTTGACTAATGACATAAGAAGTCGAACTGTTGGCCGAAATAATTAAATAACGGTTGTTTTCGATTGCTCTGATTTGCGCCATGCGTTTAGTCATCAAGCTGATTGAATTAGAATTATTAAATAAAGATAAAGAAGAGGGGTTGATTAAGATACTAGCGCCAGCTTTAGTTAAATCACGATATAAGTAGGGAGAAATAATTTCGCTACACAAAAGAACTCCTAATTGATAATTTTTGTCGGCAGTAATTAAGGTCGGCTTACCAGATACCACCCCTCGTTTCTGGTGATAATTTTGTAATTCTTGGTCGTAACCCAAAGTTTTTAAAATATAAGAGAGGGAATAAGGAATATATTCACCGACGGGAGCAAGAAGTGATTTGTAAGAAAAATCTGTCGTCATATTTTTGGTATTTAAAGCCATAATAATGGTTTGCGCATTATCATGATCTGGTAGATAAAGACGAGCTGAGTCGATCAAGGTCACATTTTTGTTAATTAAAATACTTTGAAAATGTAAAACATCTAAATCTAAAGGATGATCGTTGGTGATTTTTGTGCCAGAAACAAACAGTCGAGAATCTTCGGGGATGACAATAAGTTCTAGAGAGGGGAACTGTTGAAGCAAAAATTCAATTTTTTGAGCCAAGTCAGTAAAAATAATTTTTGGTTTTACGTCAAAATAAATTTCTTTGTCAGAATAATCTGTGGTGATGATAGCGGTTTTAATACTTTGATTAGTAGTTAATCTTGGCAGAGTAATGAATTGCGAAATAAAAATTAAAGTTATGATAATTAAAACAAGTTGCCAGCGGGATTTTTTAAATAGGTAGAAAAAAATTAAATTTAAACTGATAACTAAAGCGGTTAAACCGTAGAGGCCAGCAACGGAGGCTAATAATCTAAAAAAAGAGTGATCAGCTAAAATGTAGCCAATATTACCGATCGTAAAATGAGAACCAATTAAAGTTTCTGTTCCTAAAAAAACAAGTGAAGCCAAAAAAGCACTTAACCAAAAACTAAGAGTTAAAAGAGAAGTTAAAATTAAAATATTGGCTAAATCAGATTTAGATTTAAGGTAAAAATAAAGATGGCCAGATAGTAAAAAGGGCAAACTAAAAGCTAGGCTACTTATAATCAAAACCAAACTAACTAAAAAATATTCGGTGATTTGATTACTAATGACGCCAGACCAATTTAAAGGTAAAACCGTAAAATACCAAGGGTGAGCAAAGAGATAAAAAACGAAAAAATAACTAAAATTAGAGAAACTAGTTTTAAGGGGAGTTATTTTAGGTTGATTTAAAACCCAAAACAGAGGAATCAAAGCTAGTAAACTTACTGGTAAACCAATTATTGGTAAATTAAAACTTAAACCAAAAATAGTCGCGCTTAAAATAATAATTAAAAAATTAAACCACTTAGTTTTTGTTTTTAATTTAATTATTGCTCGATTAAAATTTTGCCAGTTTGACCACATTAAGGTTATTGTTACTTATGATGTGATAAAACACAAATATAAATAAATTAGTTATAAACATCTTTTATGTTTTTTAGGAACATTCTTTGCTAAACTTAACCCATATCAATTAAATTAATTTTAATGAAACCTCTCATTCCTTTAGCTCTCTCAGTTCTGGTTTTAACCCTCCTCCTCTCAACTCTTTTAATTTTCTCACCTCAAGACCAACAAGCCAATCTCCAAGCTTTAGTTAAACCCGCCGATCTCATTTCTTACCACTCGGCTGACACTAATCAAGACTTCACCATCTCTCACCGAACTCTTACGCGTGCTTCAATTCCTAAACTCTGGTGGCTACCACTGCCAAACTGGAACTGAAGATGGCTATGCCCCAGGTCTAAATCAAAGCAAACAAACTTGTACTCCTCATGACCTAGACTACAATCCTCAAGACTGGAAGATCTCTAACACCGAAATCTTGCGTTTAATCCAACTTTACGATTTACCGGGTTACCGACCAACAGCGAGAACCGAACAAACCGAAGATGGTTTTACCCCTTTAACCAAAGATTCTTTTCTAACTCCAAACGAACTTAAATATCTAACTGACATCGCTTTAACTAGTGCCGACTTAGCCACGGCCATTAACAAATTCTACACTACCGCTAGTAAAGACAATCAAGCTAAAGCTCTCTCTATCATTCAAACCTTTAATCAAAACCCAGACACTCAAACTAAAGTTAAAGACAAAACCTTTGTTAATGAAATCATTTTAGCTTTAGAAAACGCTAATCCAGCTAAAGCTGATCAAGCTTACACTGAGTTAAACCAAATCCAAAACGACAATTTAAAGACCAAGGTGGTGACAGCTAAGCGGAAGGGAGGAGGAGGTACTTCAGTTGGAGCAAATTGTTCTGGTTCTGTTAGTTCTTCAATTAAAACTTTTTCTAAAACACAACCAAATTCTGATTATGTGTGGGGCAGTGACTCCTCTGTTGATATTTACGGTGCCGGGATTCAACAAGTCTCTATTACTGGATCAGAAAATGCTTGTGTTTTTAATGAAACTATTCCTGGTCAAACCGGTTGTTCAGTTTTCATGAAAAAAACAGACGAAAATGGCGAAGTATTTACTAGTACTGATTACTTTAAAAAACCAGGTAACAAAAATTATTATTTAATGGCTAAAGAACAATCAGCTAGGATTGAATTAAAAGTTAATTGTGGGGGTAGTTTTCCTAAAGAGATGATTGTAACTCCTGGTCTATGTGAAAGATCTTTTGAAGGTATCGTAGAAGATTTAAACGATTTGAAACATACTATTATTTCTGAAACTTCATTTAAAACTTGGGCTCAAGATGACGGATTTGATTCTTGTTTATTTGATGGTAAAAAGTGTACAAAAAAACATAATTATGGAATTGATTTAAATCTAAAAAGTGTTAATACCGGACTTATTTTGCCGTCGTTTAATTCGGGGGACAAGGGGGATATTAAAAGATTAACAGAAAAACAATCTAGCAATACTACTTATTTGATTGCCTCTTTTGTTTTCGGGTTAGGGTGGGTCCCCAGTCCGGTGGGAGACATAAAAGGTATTTTTAATGACGCCAGAGATGGGTTGGATTGGGCAAAAACATGGACTGACCAAAGAAAACCTGTACCTTTTGTAGGAGCTCAAGCTACTATTGATTTCTCTATCCTTCAAGGGTTGACATTGAGTGATCTCCAGAAATTAGTTAAATCTAGTAATTATCTTGATTTGACTAAATACGCATCGATGGTACAAGAAGTTGGACCTGTTACATCTATAATAATTACTAAAATAAATCAAATATCCGGGGTGGGAAATTATGAAATAACATATCTAGATCCTATAAATTCTCAAATCAAAACCAGTGAATGTAAGGAATATGCCGTTCCTAACTTACCTTTTCCAATTTCTTTAAAAGCTACCGTATGTGACGGATCAAAAGATAACGATATTATTTCAGGATTTTTCTTGATCGGTCCAGGAAGTAAATCATTTACAGAATCTTTAATTACTTCTATGACTAGACTTTGTCGCCAAAACTCTGAATCTAAATTTTGTAAAGAAAGAAATATAAATACTTCTTCTTGGTTAGAAGCTAATTATCCAGATTTAGGAGGATGTGAAAATAATCCTCTTAGTGTTTGTTCTGGTTTAGTTGATTTTATTCTTAGGGCCACCTATCTCGGTGACTTTGGCTACGAATGCCCACGGAAGTAGTAGTTTAAGATTATAAAAATATTATTATCAAAAAAACCGCTTCTAAAAAAGCGGTTTTTTTGGTTTTAAAAAGCCAATTTATGATTGGGGGTCTAGGAAGTTTAGAACCTTGTTTGTCGTTAAAACATTTTTAACATAAGCTTTAATTCTTTCGGGTTCGACTTTGTCACCATCTGGTAGTTTATTTTTTACAACTTGAACTTCGGCTTCGATTTCTTTTGCTTCTGGATAAAGTTTTTCTTGTTCGGCTATAGTTTGAATCAAAAGTCCAAATTCAACTCTTTTTTGGGCATCAGAGGTGAAGCCAGTTTTTAATTCTTCTTCAGTTTTTTTCAAATGTTTTAAATAGTCGTCAAATTTTAAGCCCATTTGCTCGATTTGATTTTGAAGTTCGGCTAACATTCGATGTTTTTCTTGTTCGATTAAGATAGGCGGTAAGTCAAGATTAGCTTGCTTGCCAATTTCCGCCATAATTTCTAGATGTCTCTTTTCGGTGGCTTTATGTTTTTTTTCGGCTAGTAAATTTTCTTTAATTTTTGCCTTAAAATCAGTCACCGATTTAAAATCACCAAAAGTTTTGACCCAATCGTCAGTTAATTCTGGTAAAACTAATTTTTCGTCTGGTTGTTTTGGTTTTTCGGCTTTTTCTTTTTGAATTTCTTTGATCACTTGATCAACTTCAAGGTCCGTCACTTCAATTTTGGTTGTATCTTTGTCGATTATCGTTTTAGCGATTTTTTTGTAATCAGGTAAAGTAATGGTTGGCATAACCGCTGTTTTTAAAGTAAAACCCAAAGGATTATTTTTGGCTAATTTAGTCAAAGAAACCGTTGGTTGACCAATTGGATCAAGTTTATGCTCTTTAATTATTTGGCTATATAGATCACGAATGGCTAAGTCCGCCATTTCGACTAAGATCTTGTCTTCGCCGACATGATCAACTACTACTTTTTCGGGAGCTTTGCCAGGACGAAAGCCGTCGATTTTAACTTCGGGAGTTAAGGTCTTAATCGCTTTAGGCCAATAAGCCATAAAGTCTGTTTCTGGTAGTTCGACCGTAATTTCTATTTCTGAATTATCTAATTTTTTTAAGTCTGTTTTCATAATTGTAAAGTTTAAAAATTAAGTTAAATAATCTTGCGAGTAATTTTACCTTACTTGATTAAAATTTGCTGTCAACATTTTGATCATTAATTTAAAATTAATATTTTTTAAAAATTAAACTAGAGTTTTAAGTCTAGTTTAATTTAAAATCAAATTAGCTTACTCTTAATTAAGAGTATTTTTTTTGATAAAGATCAAATGAGTGATCAATATCTTTTTTGGCTTCTTCGGCATTGCGCCAATCGGCAACCAAGACTTCTTTAAGTTGAAGGTCTTTATAAACCTTAAAGAAGTGCTTGATTTCTTCTAAGGTGTGAGGGTCAAGATCTGAAATATTGTTAATCAAATTGTAACGAGGATCTTTAACAGGAACTGCTAAAATTTTTGCATCTGAATCACCATCGTCAGTCATTTCCATGACGCCAATCGGCCTTGCTTTAACCAAACAACCTGGAACAAATGGTTCGTGACTCATAACTAGAACATCCAAGGGGTCGCCATCATCCCATAAGCTTTTAGGTACAAAGCCGTAATTAGCTGGATAATGCATTGGAGAATAGAGAACTCGATCAACATGGATAAGACCAGTTTCTTTGTCTAATTCATATTTAATGCGTGATAATTTAGGGATCTCGATAATGACGTTTAATTCATCGCGAGAACCAGCGGGAACATCGTGCCATAAATTCATAAAATAAAAGATTTAATTGATAATTTATTATTGATTATTTTCATCATTTTCAATCGTAGGTTCGGGTTCTGGTTCGGGGTCAGTTAAAATTTCAGGTTTAATTTCGACTTGAGGTTCTTTGCTACCAGCAGGTGAGACAATATCTATTTTCCAGCCCGAAAGTTTAGCGGCTAAGCGAACATTTTGACCACCTTTGCCAACCGCGAGAGAAAATTGATCCTCAGCTACTTCAATCGTAGCTTGGTGTTCGTCTTCATTTAAAGTGACATTTAAAATTTTAGCGGGCGACAAAGCGTTAGAAATAAAAATAGTTGGATCATCATCCCACTCAATAATATCTATTTTTTCGCCACCTAGTTCAGATATAACAGTATTGACTCTGGTCCCTCGTTGACCAACTAGAGAACCAACTGGATCTAAGCTTGAGTCGATAGCATAAACAGCAATTTTGGTTCGTGAACCAGCTTCACGAGAAATAGCTTTAATTACCACTGAACCTGAAGCTATTTCTGGGGCTTCAAGTTCAAACAAGCGTTCAACAAAACGAGGATGAGAACGAGATAATTTTAAGGTGATGCCTCGAGGCGATTCTTCAACTAAATATAAATAAGC
>Ga0075122_10003197_pt1 | contig 10372 bp, 25 predicted proteins | sample AntAceMetag02UKB_FD_69790 | JGI IMG/M metagenome (GOLD analysis project Ga0075122, IMG submission 69790) | Saline lake microbial communities from Ace Lake, Antarctica - Antarctic Ace Lake Metagenome 02UKB | ecosystem: Environmental > Aquatic > Non-marine Saline and Alkaline > Saline | place...
CCAGGACATGTGGTGCATATATTTTTTTAATAATTTTTTAGGATTCACTTTTACTATATTAAAGGCGATTTTGCCTTTCTAAAATAAAACAAAAATGGCTAATGACAATGATTTATTAAACGATATTGAAGACGCTGAGAACGAAGGTAATACACAAGAAGCTAAATTACTTATGGAGTGTTGGAAGTGGAGATATAATAACTATGATGAGGCTAAAGCTGAGAAAGCTAAGAATGCTTTTGAAGATAAGTTTGGGTATTGGGATAATTACTACTGAAAATAAAAATGGATAAGGAACTATTAGATGAATTGGAACAATTCAAGGAAATTATAAGTGAGAACATAGCAGATGCATTAGGTAATTTAACGTTGGTGAATGACGAGATTGAAAACGAAGGATTAGGCATTACATTTTTAATTAAGGCAGGATACACGGAGATTACAATTACTGAGAAAGGAGTAACAAAAGGAGAATAATAAAATGCCAAATGAATGTAGCTTTGAAATGGTAGTAAAAGGTAAACCTCATAATCTGAAGGAATTTTTAGATTACTTCATATTTGAGGACGAGTGTAGAGTGAAGAAAAAGCCTTATTTAGCAAGGACTTTTGTTAATGACTTTAAAGACAAGCAGGATTATGTTGATAAGAACTATAAAGACATACGAGATGGATTTATTCGCATAATTGGTTGGTGTGCTTGGAGTTGTTATTCTTGTTGGATAGAAGGCTACCCTGATAAATGTGAAGATAATATTAAGATAGCTAACATTTGTAAAAAACACAATGTTGAAATACAGGTAGACAGTGAGGAACCAGGTATTGGATTTGTTGAAAATATAACCTGTAATGGTAAAGGGTATTTGACTACAAATTGTAAAGACTTTACTCAATTAATATGTAGTAAATGTAAGGACACTCAAGGAATAAGTCCAAACAGCTATCCTGGAGATGAAGAATGTTATAACTGTGGAGTAATAGGGGAATGGAACGAAATATAAAATGAAACCAAAAAAGATTAAGGTTGATGCACCTATAAAGGAATGGACAGACAAACAACTCAAAGATGAAGCATATGGATTACATGATATTGTGTATGTGGTAGATTGTTATTCCACAAGGGATATACTACGATTAAATGCAGTTATAGATGAACTACGTAAAAGAAATTATGATGTGTATGAGGTATCAAAATTAATGATTAAAATTGATGATGGTGATGATGATGATACTGATGATTAACTCAAGTAATCAAAACATTGTTGTCTAACGCATATATTGTGCAAGGCTAAAATATGATAGCTTTTTATATGCTGTCAATCAATATATATCCCAAATGGTTAGAGTTCGAATAATGGAACGGGCTTCCGTTTGCAACAAATGCAAATGTCCTGTTCTAAAAGGGGAACCTATGGTGGGATGGCCTGCCAAGTTCGGACCTGCTAAATGGTGTAAAATATGTGGGATTAAATACCTCGCATCATTGCTTGTTGAGTTGGCTACCCTCGGACAGCAAAAGCCAACTGTCAAAGAGCAAACCACATTGACAGAAAAATGCTTAAATGGGATTCATTCGTCTCGGAAATCAGAAAAGAGCTCGGAGCAGAAATCTCCATGTCAGGAACCATCAAAGGTTGGGAAACGAAAGAAGGTTCGTTCTTCTGCAAAGAATGTGGACTTATAAGATTTTTTCCTTTTGATGAAACTGAGTATTTTGATATTATTGACTTAGCTGAACGCTTAGGTGTTCATACTCCTTTTAAAGATTTTGATATGATTGAATTTGAAGTAATCAAATAATGCTATATACCTCTGCATAGTGTGGCAGGGGATAACTTAATACCAAAAAATAAAATGGATTTGCAAAACGAAATAGCACGGATAGCAAAAGAAACAGGACAAGCAGAAGCAGAAATCAAAGCACAATTAGACACCTTTAAGCAACAAGGATATTCTGACCAGGCTGCAGTGGCTGTATTGAAATCACAGCCAACAGTAAAGAATCGATTAGGGGGAAAAATAATCGATAACGCTCTCATAGTTCCATTCTCCAAAGATACACCTAGAGATGTAACTACAAAGAGAGGACCAGCTAAGGTGGCTAACGTATCTGTCTTTGTTAAAGACGCAGGTAAGTGGTCAGCTGCACAAATCTCCCTGTGGGATGATGCAATTGACGCAAGTTTAGCTAAGTTTGAAGTTGGTAAGCCAGTGAAGGCTACTATAAGAGCAAAGGAAGGAAGCGATAGAATCACCGTTCTTGGAGACATAAAACCTGATGCAACACCAGTAAAACCATTAGGTGAACTTGCAGAACAAGTTGGTTTGTTAAAGCTAAGTCAAATAGCTTCTGTCGTAGGCAATGATTGCTTCGTTAATGGAATCATTGGAAGAACCTTCACTACTCAATATGGTGGTGGAATAGAAATTAGTGATGTGGGCAGTAATCCAATTACTGTGTATGTTGAAGACCTCGGAACCATGAAAGTTGGTGACGAAGTTGTAGTTGCAGGAAGAGTGCTTGAAAAGAATGGTGCAATTACCATTCGTGGAACAATCTTATAAAGACTTAACCGTCTATATAAGCCCCTTTGACGAGGGTGCAATAACCTGAAAGGGAAGGGGGTTTTATCCGATTCCTCTTTCTCTTCATTTTTACAATGGACTTTAATCGAAACGTAGACCCTAAGGAGGTCGAAGTTATACAGAAGTCCTTCAAACATTTAAACAAACCATTAGCCAAAAAAGCGACAAACCGAATAGCGAAGGATTTTACAAAAATGACGAAGGCAAGTGAGTTCTTGAAACTTACTAAATATCTTAACGCATTACCAAAGTTAGAAAGAGAATATATTATATTGCACCTCTTGACAGGGGTTATGATGTTATATAATTCAGAATTGAGTAAGCAAATAGAAAAGGAAAGTACGGAGGGCTTATACATATAAAATGGCATTTATAAATCCAGATAATATAGCTCAGACTACAGCTACAGGGTCAGCACCAAAAGGAAAATATAGTGGGTTCACTGCGTCACCCTATGACAAGTGGAAGTGGAGAATTAATCCAGAATTTAAAAGAGCACCAAGACATGCAACTGGAATAGGAACTGTTGACGAATTTCTTGGGGGAGGACTACCCAAAGGATTAACAATTATGTGGGGTGAATCTGGGTCTGGAAAATCACTTCTAGCAAGACAGATAGCAATTAACCAAGAGAAAGGACCTGTCTTATATTTATGCTGTGAAGTATTGACTGATGCACCTGATAGAGAAAAGTATCCTCATGTGATGGTAGTAGATTATACTCGAATGAGACCTGCTTACAAAAATGCTGTAGGCGAACTGTTTGGAATGATAGAACACTTTAACCCATCATTGGTAGTCATTGATTCTGTAACATCATTTCTTGGAGTTACAAACAAAGCACTTCCTGAAAGTAGTATCAGAGAAGCAGTATGGGATATACACTTAAACGCAGAAGGCTTATGCCCTATTCTTGGAACATCAGAAGTAAGGGGTAGTGGTTGGAACAGAAGCACAGCAGGTGGTGAAGCAGTAAAGCACGGTTGCTCTATGCTCATATATACTTACAAACACTTCTTAGTTAGAGAAGCACAACTATTTGGATTTCCAACACATTCACTTGGAGATGTAGTATATACGATTGAAGTGCAAAAAGATAAGCATGGACTTGCAAAGAACAGACCACATGAACTGATATACAAAAGCGATACAGATTACAAATTGGTAGACCCTAGACCACATATACCAATAAAATGAGAAAAAGATGCCCTGAATGTAAGGGGGATAACTTAAAGTATCAGGGTGGCTGCGTTCAATGTATTGATTGTTTGTGGTCAGCTTGTGGATAACAAAATGAAACATATGTCTACACTGAATAGGATGAAGGAAATTATTGATTTACTCAATACAATTCCTAAGGGGGAAATGATTAGCCAAGATTATATTATGAAAACTCTTGGCATCAAGTCAGGTTCTTGGAGAAATATCAAGGACATACTTGAAACGATACTGTATATACAAGAAGGACCTATTATGGAAAGAAGGTTCTTTAGGCGAGGGAAAGTGACGATAACTAAATACAAATTGAAACGATGAAGAACATATTCAAGAGAACAGAAGATTTCTACAATACGCCTGAAGAAGAACTTGTTAGTGAGCATTACTCTGCTCATTTAACTTGCATAATTGACGACTTGCAACTTGATATATATGAACATGGAAAAGGACTTTCCAAGCTACGCAAACACGATGCCATAATAGATACACATGTAAATGATATACTAACTACACATGAACTTGCCCCTACAGATTCACTTAATGATTCAAAGAAGGGGGGTAAGTCAAGATGTTAGTACGCATGAATCGAGACTTGGCTAAAAAAATAGTAATAATGTTTACTCCTGAAACAAATGAAGAAATGGCTCATATGGAAACATATATGCTTTGGCTTCCTGAACTTTCAAGAGAAATTGCAATGAGTTCTTCTGCTGTTGGAACTGGAATAGATTATATGTTGGAGGTAAAATGACTCTCTTTGATACTATATCAAATGAGTATGATACTCTCGGTTTAGTCAGAGTTCCATCTGCATTAGAACGCTTAACATCATCGATAGGTTGTCACATTCTTAATATGTCAAACTTATCAAACAAGCGTTTCTTCTTTGGTGGTGGTCTTGAGAACTTTCGTATGTGTACGGTATTTATGGCACCTTCAGGATACAGCAAGAGCCAACACTTTAACTTCTTTCTAAATCCTCGTTCAGGAATATTAGCTAAGTCGGGAGTACAGATATCTTTACGTGGAACTTTTTCACAAGAATCTTGGATGGGAACTATATCAAATGGAGAAGCATCTAAAGGAATCTTTTCAACACACAAACAGGGAATAATCGGTGCTGATGAATTTATGCGACTTGGTAACATGATGAATGATGTCGGTTCAAACAATGATGAAGTTTATCTTATGAAGGCTCTTGATTCTGATACAGTAACCAAAGACTTAGCTTATGGACAGATAGAAGAAACTGACATCGGTTTAACCTTCTGGGCAGGAATGCGACCAACAGTACTTGGACTTAAATCTGGAATGGCAAGACGTTTCTGTTTCCAAATATTTTTACCTACAATTGAAGACAGTTCAAACTTCCGTAAAGCTTCACGGGGAGGTAGAATGTGTATCAAAGTATCTGAAGATGCACAGAACCAAGTAAGACAAGACATATTGGATATAGCAGAAAAGGTAAAAGATATTGACTCAATAAATTATCAAGAAGTGGAAGATTGGATAGACACACAAGGATTCATACCACACTTTGAGGAAATGCTATTCAAACGTATAGCAGTAGGTTGGTCAATAGTATCTGACACCTTTCCAAACATAAAAATGACTCCTGAGTTAACCGCTTTACTTGAAGATGAAAGTAATGCTCGTGATGTAATCCGTTCAAATCCTGAGATAGAAGCAACAAGACGAATAGTGAAAGCAGCAGGGAAAGTAAAAGAAACACACCTTCGTAAATTCCTTGAGAAGAACTATCAACTTCATAAAGTCCAAGTAGATGCCTTAATGAAAGAGATGTACAGACGTGAGGAACTTATGATGGATGGAGATTGGGTAAAATTAAAAGATGAAACCTAAAGAAGATATTATAGAACATATAGAACTACTTACCAAAGCAGGCAAAGTAGTAAGAAAAACAGGAATAAAAAAAGGAATTCGCATGGACTTTGAGAAAATGGCTACTCGCAAGAGTGGTGGAAGATATAAGAAAAGTGAGATGTTTAATGCTAATTTTATGGAAGGTTTTTACAACACTTTATTATGGGTAAGGAACATGGAACCTGATGAAGCAACACTAAGAAGTAGCTACAAAGACATACAAGAAGTAATACTTGTAAAGAAACAGATTCCAAGTGAATTCTCTCGTTTAATAGGTGAACGCAATGCTTGTGCATTTGCATTAAATTGGGATATTAACCCCAATGGAAGATGAAATTATAATACTTGAAACTAGGAAGACCGTCATATACAGTGGCGGAAAGCTAGTATCTGCTATAGGAAAAACAAGGAGAATACCATGGAAATAACTACACAAAAACCAACGTGGATTGAAGTGTCCATAAAGTTATCTCCCGATGAAGCATTGGAGATGGCTAATGAAATGGAACACCTCGGAAGTAAGGATTCTCGCATATATGAAATATGTGAGGGAATCTTAAAGACAAATGGGTGGTCAGTACCTCAAAGGATAAGACATCTTCCTCCAGGAGTACTTGACACGCCACAGAAGACTGGAAGATATGGAAAGCGAGGCAAATATGTAAGTCGTACCAATGTAGAAAAAGCACAAGAATACATGGAACAAACTGACAAACCATATATGGTACCCTCATATCTACAACAAAGATATGACATGCCTAATAAACAAGCTATTAAAACACTTGAATATTTAGCAAGAAAAGGTACATTAGTACGCCAAGAAGTAAAATGGGGAAATAATACAAGACCACGTTATTACATACCAAAAGGAAATGAAGAACCTTTTCCCACTTCTAAATCCTTAATGAAAGAAGAGGCACCATTAAAGCCTCCTCTTCCAAAGGAATTACGGGAAAAGGAATATACATGCGACCCTAACTCTTCAACATATAGAGCTATGAAAGACATGACACTTTCTTCGGGTACACAGACAATAGAAACAGTAATACCGTACAACATAAATGATGAAAAGATAACTACTTTCATAAGAAACGAAGGAATGAAGTTAGTAACTAATCTACGCTTTCATCCTATATCTGCAGAGTCAGCAAGAAAGCATTATCTAGCTTACTTAGAAGATGTAAGAGTTCGTTTCAAACAAGCATTTACACATGGAAGCGAAGACTTCTACACTTATGAGTTAGATAATAAGTTTATTGAAGTAACAGCACCTTTGATACACGATAGTTTATTGGATGCTCAAGAAGACGGTAGTGCAAGATACACACGGAGACTTACAAGTAGGGATATTGCAATAATGATGGCAAATGCATTTTCCTTACCACTTGATAAAATCCAGTGTGCAGTAAAGACATGACTCTCACCAGCCCTTATTCAACAAGGAACCGACACAGCTATAGGACGAATGGACTAGCCCTTCATTCTTTCCTATGGCTATTATGCTTAGTTTCCAACTTAAAACTTGGATATATGAACCAAACCCCAATGGTTTATTCAACTATTTTACTAAAATAAAAATAATATAATATTAAAATAAACCATAAGGAACTCAAGAATGGAACAATCAAATAAAACTTATTATATGTTTCTAATTGGCTTATTCATAGCCACAGGTAGCCTCTCACTTATTGTAGAACATTATCTTTCGTGGGGATACCTTGAGTTTGAACCACTTGGTCATGAAACATATGGCTTAATAGGTACTATATTAGGACTCTTATTGATGAAACAATATCTAACTAAAGAAAATGAAAGACAAGATGGAAGCGAATAAAGAACTTGAAGAGATACAAAGATGAAATTGACTAAATATAAAGAACTAGTAGAATTGGAAGAATATGTGGCGTGGAAATTAGACCCTAAATGTCCTCTTCCTCAAAAGATACCTTGGGTCGGTAAAGGTGACTTACAGGTTATCCAAAAAGCGCTTAAACAAGCAGAACAACGAGAGCAAAAAAGATGTTTAGATATTGTGGATAAATGTATCTTACATGGATGGACTCTTGGAAACTGTTCTGAACTAATCAAAAAACCACAAGATGGATGATACTGATGGAATACTTTTAAATTTTGCTCTCTCAATGTATATTGGTGAGAAATGTAAGTACTGTAAGAAAGAATACAAATGTGTTGCTGAAATAAAAGAAGCAAACCCACGATGCACAGGAGATAAAAAACATAAACTTGCCTGTAATACTTGTTGAGAAAGAAAAAAAGGAATTTAAAATGAAAGCAAAGAAAACACATAAAAAAGAATTTCCGGATATAGTTTATAAGGCAAATGAGATGGTTGCACAAAGACTCAATGGTGAAATGAGTTTTGTACCTGCTAAATTGATGGACCTAATTGATGCTGAACGAGATAAGTTTTATCTTCACATAAACAAACTCGAAGATAAAATAGATGTATTAAAAGAACTATTAAAAGAAGAGTTAATAAAATGAACAATAAAGGACAAGCAGGGGGGATATTGATTGTATTGGTAGTAATAAATTAAGATTTGAAGGTGGCTGCAAGCATTGTATATGCAGGTGGTCTGCTTGTTGATAATTTTCAAAGGAATTAAAATGGTAGAAATAGATAAGTATGAATTAGACAGATTAAAAAGAGATGCAGAAGACAATGTACCAATAAAAAATGCAATAAAAATAGGAGTAGCAATTATTGCTTTCTTTATAATTTGGGGAATAGTAATTAGTCCGATATGGGGTGTATGGGCAAGAGGGTTAGATGGTGAGGCACAGCTTAGAGAAGCTGAGTGGAATAGACAAATAGCAATAGAAGAAGCACAAGCAGAATTGATGTCAGCAGAGTTAAAGAAAGAAGCTGATATTATTCGAGCTGAGGGAACAGCAGAAGCTAATAAAATTATAGCTGAAAGTATTACAATGGAGTATATCCAATGGTTATGGGTGGAAGGTTTACATAATGGCCACAGCGAGGTAATTTATGTACCGACAGAAGCTAACTTGCCGATACTTGAAGCAACTAGAAACTTGGGGGTATAATCCCCTTTTATTTTTACACTAACCAAAAATGACTGGATGTAAAAGTTGTAAGGAAGCTGGAATGAATGTGAACCAAGAAAAATCATTAGCGGCAAGAATTGCTAAAGTAGGATTAATTAATTTAGTCAAAGAACATAAAGCAGTCTGTAGGGGCCACTGCGATATATCCTTTATATTGATTAGAGCATGGCTAGAAGAAATGGGAGTTAGATTTACTAATGAAGAAAAAGAATTATTTTTATAACAAAAATAGACAAGATGGACATAAAAGAAGAAATTAAATTGCTAAAAAAGGTTGTCAAAGGTATGCGAAAGAATAATTGTTTAGAAGAAAATTGCATATCTTGTAATCCAAATTGTTTTGATGGGTTAGATGATGTAATAATAGGTTTAGAATTTAAACAAAACAAAAGTAGACATGGAAGCGAATAAAGATAAGGAACTTATGGGGTGGTATTATGAATTGTTGGCTGGGTTAATGGTAATTATGCCCATTATAATCTGCATGATAAGCTATATTTTATTTAATGAAACAGGATTGATAATTGGTATTATCTTTGGTGGAATATGGTTCTATTATTGGTCATGGAAAATTTAATCTAAAAAACCACAAGAAAATGGAAATTAATAAATTACCAAAGAAAGTAAGTCGTATGGCAAAGACTAAAATTTGGATAATGAGACGTTTGCAAGAGCATAAGAAACAAAGTTGTGATTCTATGCCATTTTCTTATAAACTGGCTCCTAATGACAAAATTTTAGAAGAGCCTCATAGGTTATATAAACAAAGCTCATTCTCTTGTGGGATAGCTAATTGCCTTTATTGCACAGAAGATAAGAAGAATAGAACAAGGCGTATTAAACTAACTAAACTCTTACCCGATGAAGAGTATGAAAATAATCAAAATAAACAAGAATGAACATAATAAAATTCAGTAAGCCTTATTGGAAGCTACAAGTTATTGAAGAGAAAGCACCAGTTCACTTAATGGCAGTCTTTAATGAAAACTCTAAGAATTTTAGCAAGATTTTCTTAAACTATGATACCGAAGCCATTGACGATACTCAATATGAACTCCAAAAGAACAGGGAGTATTTAGTATTATTATTCTGTCAGGGTTACAATATCTTTACGACTATCAGAACGAAGATTGGATTTAGAGGAATAGACAAGGAAGAGTATTATCGCTCTAAAATAGGAGAACCCTTTAAAATTGTGATTAAAGAACAAAACAAAAATAGACAAGAATGACCTTGAAATGCAAACTATGTAAGAAGGAAAGCGAGATGGAACTATTTGAACCATATTGTTTTGATTGTGGAAGTGATATACAAGATATAGTTCTTCAAGCAGAGAAAGAACTCAAAGCAGAAATTGACCATTACAAGAAACTTGAAGCATCTGCAGAAGAAGTAATTATCTCACAGTTAAAAGCCATAGAATTTAGAGAACTAATGTGTAGGATACTTGCAGATTGGGTTGAGAAATATAACTGTTATTATATGCACAAAGACAAGAATTGGTTTAAAGAAGCAGAGAAAGAAGCAAGTAAAGAATTAAAATGAAATGTAAAAATTGTGAAAGCAAGAACGTTTCTGTTATCAATGGAAAGATA
>Ga0075122_10003200_pt1 | contig 10370 bp, 12 predicted proteins | sample AntAceMetag02UKB_FD_69790 | JGI IMG/M metagenome (GOLD analysis project Ga0075122, IMG submission 69790) | Saline lake microbial communities from Ace Lake, Antarctica - Antarctic Ace Lake Metagenome 02UKB | ecosystem: Environmental > Aquatic > Non-marine Saline and Alkaline > Saline | place...
ACCAACAAGCTAATCTGCCGCCAACTCATCCTAAAGCGCCGAAGCTTTCGAAGAAAGTGCTTTCCAGCAGCAATCTTCTATGGAGTATTATAATCAGTTTCCCGATTTTATCCTCCACTTTAGGGTAGATTATTGACGTGTTACTGAGCCTTCCGCCATGTCCGAAAACATAAACTTGCATGTCTAAGTCGGATCCATCTAGCAGTGATCTCCAGCAGGATCAACTGGAATTAATTTTTAATGATCCTTGGTCGCTAACATCGTATTGGAATTAACGTATATATACACTGGATGTATATTATAACTTACTAAATCATCCCAGTTAAAAACTGGAATTCACTGAATCACATGATGTGATTATCTCCTTATGGAGTATGATATCTGATAGACTTACTTTATAAGTCTTTCCGTAAGAAATCGTCATAGCGCAGCTCTAATTTCTTCATTTACCGATGAGCTTTTTCATCTGAATTAACTTTGAGAATTGTATTTAAAAGAGTTGTGGTAAAAATTAACACGCGTTACTTACGTGGAGTTTGACGCGTTCGATTATTAGTTTTCTCAACAATGATTGGCATTAAAAATACGCTTAAAGATGTACACAAAATAACTGCAAAACCTAAACTAATGATCATTTGAGGATTTGGGAAAAGATGCGCATAAGTTAAAACAAGTATTGCTGAAATAATTCCGCGAGGTCCTGCAACACCTACCAACCTTTGTGCTAACAACGATTCATTAAACAGAACAAGTCTAGTTGAAAAATATCTAACTAAAATAACGGATGAAACTAATACAATTGCAATAAGACTATATTCAAAAAACGCATCAAATGTAATCATTGCGCCAAGTAAAATATATACAAAAGTTACCAGAATAAATTGTAAATTTTCTCCAAAAAGCATAATAAATTTTGGTGGCGCAGGGTCACTATTTCCATAAAGTAATCCTACCACAAGTGCTGCGATAACTCCGCTTGCACCAATTAATTCAGTAACTGAATAAACTACAAGAATTGCTCCCACGGTAATAATTGCAGGCATATCTTCTGAAATCAAATGATGCATACCTTTTAACAAAATAAAACCAATAATAAATCCTACAATAACTCCTGTAACAACATGATAAATCAGACCTCTGCCAACTGCTTCAGCAAAATTTGTTGTATACATAATCATTGCGCCCATAATAATTGCAATAATTACTGCAAACACTGAATTCAGTGTAGCTTCTATATCTAATGAATCTTTAAGTTTTTGCTTCAGTTTCATATTGCTCATTAATGGAGCAATAATGGTCAAATCAGTGGATGCTAAAAGCGCTCCAAATAAAATAGAAAGATATACATCAAAATGTAGTAAATATCTACCAATTAAAAAAACAACAAACAATGTTGAGAAAACACCAACTAACGCCAAGCCCGTTGACTCAAAAATCGATTGTTTAATTTTTGCCAAATTAATATCGTAACCGGTATCAAATAAAACTAAAATCAAAACAATAATTGCAAACGAATGTACCATACTCTGAATATCTTGTACATTAATGATATGGAAAACAGGTCCAATAAATATACCTAAAATAAGTAAAACCAAAGAAAGTGGCCATCCAGTTTTTTTAGAAAAATGCATTAAAAATACTCCTGATAAAATAACCATACCAATGATTGCAACAACAGCATTTGGATCCATTCAACATAAAACTAAACTCGTATAAAAATATATTGCAAACTATACGATAAACTACTTTTAAAAAAGTGCAGGGGACAGGGTTTGAACCTGCGTAGACACTAAGTCAATGGGTTTCTTCGGGCGCAATGTGCTTTTTAATCACGTAGCTTGCGCATTCGCGTCATCTTCCTTTCGGAAAATGAAGCCACCTAAGCCCATCCCGTCTAGTCTGAGCCTCTGCCAGTGCAAAAAGGTCATTTGACCACTCCGGCACCCCTGCAAATTTAGTACTGTCTGAACAGATAGCACTAACAACTAATTCGATTAATTCAATTATAAAGATTACTATATACTACTAATTTAATTTAAATTCTTTAATATATGGTATAGCAGATTTTGGCGGAATTGGTTTTTTCTTATGTCTAATATGATGAAGTAATAAACGTTTTAATTTAAGATTTATTGTTGGCTTTACGTTCATCTTCATCTCAAAAATATCCAATAAATTTTGCATACTTGCCGCCCATTCTTCTGGATTTGAAAACATGTCCTCTTTTGCATGTTTTAGCATATGTCTCTTAATTTATTTATTAGTTATGCTAGAATGGTGAGCAATTTTACAAATGTATTCGCGATAAATTTCCCTTATATCAGTTTCTTTTGAACTGTTTTTTAAGGTCATTTTTATCACTAAGATCGTTTTCTTCGTCTAAGTCGCTTTTTTTCATTTAGCTTCTTACGATACCATTTCCATCTACCTCGGTATCCTGACTTATTCTTTTTTTTCCACTTACGACTTGATCTTTTCATGTATAGTAGAACTAATTTGAACTGTTTATAAGGTTTTCTTATCTCTGTGTCGTTTCCAAACCAAATATGAATAAACAAATAAAATTGCAACTAATCCAAAAACTTTAATCAAAATTAGATAAATAATATAAACTGGATTTACAAAAATCAAAAACACAAACAAAACTCCAACTAACATGAAAAGTTTTCCACCAAAAGTGTGCGTTTCTTTCCAAACAAAATCGCTAGCTAGAGTCCATGGAGTTCTAATTCCAATGAAATAATTTCTCTTAATATGTGGTATAATATAACCAATATACATAAACATCAAACCAATTGCGGGTAGCATAAATTGAATAACATTAATTGTGTATCCTAATATTGCTAGCAAAGTTATTGCGAAAAACGAGCTAAGAAATAATGTAAACATTAATTTCATACCTTCAAAATGTTTAAATCCTTGAACATTTTTCTTGAAAACTGCGATTTTTGGAAGCACCAAAAACAAAGCATAAACAAGTGCAATAATTACTGGGAACATAAAAATCGAACTTGGACCCGACCATCCATCAACTTCTCCAGATGCATTCCAGTGCATTGGTAATTCATCTGGCAAACTTGGATATAGATAAAAGCTAATTGCAAATAGTAAAACAACAATTACAATCGATGTCCAATCATATTTTGTTAGTTTCATGTTGTTTCTGGAAAATATTTTTTAACATATTCTTTAGCAATACCCCATGAATTATTCAAAACATTTGCTGCAGTTTGATCAAATGTGGCAAATGCCTCACCACTGTTATTAAACAACATAGTAGTTACGTAATCTTTCTTCCCTGGATATGAAATAAAAAACGCTTCATGAGTTACGAAATTAACGTAAGAATTAATACGACGTAATAATTTATGAACTATTGTCTTCGGTTCTTCAATTATCGGTGCATCAACAACACAATCAGTAAGAAACTCTGGGATAATACCTTCATCTTTTTCTAAAATTTTAATATCAACGCCGCCGCCTTTCGCTTTAGCCAACGCATTCCGAACATCTTCTCGCTCCCAAATATTTCGCTCATGTTCTCTTACTGACATATATATTCTAGATCCTTCAATCAAACTCCCATCAGTATAAAAAAGCCGTTCAACTTGATAAATAACTTCATTACTATTATTATCTCCACACTCTACAGCCATTAATTATTTCTAAACAAAACTATATAACCATTTCTTCAGAGGATTACATAACTTCAACTTCATCCATTCCTAAAAGAGTAAGAGCTTTTTTCAGAGTTTCATAAAACGTATGCACCAATAGCAATCTTGCTTTTTCTTCCTTAATTGTAGCGCCGACAACTCGGTGTTTTGCATAAAAAGTACTGAATTTTTGTGCTAACTCATAAGCATAATTCGCAATTATCTGTGGCGAAAATTGTGCAACAGCTTGCTCAATAATTTCAGGAAAATTTTCAATATGTTTCACAAGATTTTGTTCTTCTTTTGAATTTAACAAACTAAAATCAACTGATGTTGTAATACTCTGACGTGATTTCTTCATAATTTTGCTAGCCCTAACCAAAGCATATTGCAAATACGGCCCAGTATTACCTTCAAAGGATAGTGCATCATTCATATCAAAACCAATCGGCGTTCTAACACTATATTTTAGTAAATCATATTTTATTGCGCCAAACGCTATTGCGTTAGCTATGGAGTTAAGTTTAGACTTAGATAGAGATTTTTGTCTTTTACTAACTTCACTAAGTGCAATTTTAGACATATTGTCACGCAAATCTTCATACAAAATTACATTACCTAATCTCGAAGACATTTTACCACTTTTTAAATTTACATAACCATAATTAAGGTGTATATGTTCAACACCAGGAGACATATTAAGAACATCATATGCTTTGAACAACTGATTAAAATAAAATTCTTGTTCAGATGCCACAACATATAATGATTTATCATATTTATTATTAAACGCATTTTTAATATACAAATTTCCAAAATCTTTTGTTGAGTATAATGAAGTTCCATCAGATTTTAATAACAAAAAGAAACCCAAATCATATTTCTTTAAATCCAAACCCCACGCACCTTCGCTTTTGATTAACTTTTTAGACTTAATGAGATTATTAACTTTTTTAATTCCCGGTTCAATACAATCGCTCTCAGGTATCCATATATCAATTTTACATCCAAGCTCTTTAGCAATTTTTTCATAATCATGATAACACATTTTCCTAAATTTATCCCAAAGCTTCGTTATTTTTGGTTCATTATTATGAAGCGCACGATTTAATTCATGTGACTCTTCTTCAAAATTCTTATCAGTCTTACCTAATTGGGAAGCCGTAGAATAAATTTCGCCAACCCACTTAGTAAAATTATCTTTTGGGACTTTTCCAGAATATTTAGTTTGATAATACACTAACCACCTAGCTACATGTATACCAATATCCCCACTAAACGATGCAGCTATTGTTTTATTGCCTGCAAATTCAAGAATACGTCGAATACTTTCTCCCAACACGGCATTTCTAACGTGGCCAATATGAAATGATTTGTAAGGATTTGCTTGATAAACGTCCAACATAAACGTATGTTTTTGATTTAACCTACCAAAATCTTTCTTTTTTGCTTCTTTCAAAACTTGTTCAGCAAAATCCGCAGAGTTATAATAAAAATTTAAATAAGGTCCGGCAATTTCAACTTTTTTGAAACCCTTCGGCACAACAAGTTTTTCTCTAAATTCTCTTGCGATTTGGCCAGGTGCTTTCTTAAATTGTTTAGCTAAAATAAAGCAAGGGAATGATAAATCACCCATTTTTGGGTTTGGAGGAACTTCTAGTAACTTCTCGATTTCCGGCTTAGGCAAGTAAGTTACTTTATGCAATTCATGTATTGCTTGTTCTTTCAAATTCATATGGTCTTTCATCTTTCACCTATTTAATCTTTACTCGTACAATTACCAAACAATTGGCAATCAATATAATACTCCCACTCTGCCATCATTATTTTCTTTTTTTCATCATCAGTTTTCATATTTATCTCACTTGCTTTCGCAGTAGCGAGCCAGGCGGGATTCGAACCCACGATCCCAGGCTGTCTGCGCATAAAAAGCTCCGCAAGCTTGCACTTAGAAGGCGTGCACCGAAGGCAAACACCAAGTGGCAATCACCATCCTGTCTGTGCCCTGTCCAGACTAGGCTACTGGCTCAAAATTTCTTAATAATCAAAAATTATCAAGTCGCAAATCCAAAGATTTGCTGTATTACGAAATCTGCAAATCGCTTTAGAAAAATCTACTTACATCTACGCCGATCTTGTTCAAATGGAGTGCTCCAAAGACTGCATTTTTTAGTTATTGGCATAATTTTTTCAGTATCGCCATATATTGCAATTGCCCAATACTCAATATCTTCACAAGTTTTCTTACTAATTGCTTCACAAAATTGATTATCATCAACAGTATAGTATCCTTCTTTTGGATAATCCACAACAGTTAGTGTCTTATCTGAAATCGCTTTTTTAAACAATGCACTCATTTGGCAAGACTTTGCATATAAAATAGTATTCGCAAAAATAGGCACACCTGCATGAATGCTTCCAGATGCATCGGAAATTGCTGTTCCTTGCAATGCAGGTACAATCGTTCCTAATTGAGCACACGTATGTGCAATTGCATTCATAGCAATACCTGATGACATTGCTTTCAAATTTTTATTCAAGATGATTGAATACTTTTTATTTGCCATGTAAACATTTTTCAAGGTTTCTTTAAAACGCTAACGACCTATTTTGTACATATAAGACTTTTTTGTCCCAAACAAAACATTTATTAAACTTTAATTCAATGAATATTATGACAAGCATTCAGAAAAAAGTAGAAGATTATGTAAATCAACATGCGAGTATCAAAGATTGTTTCAAAAAAGGTGTGATTAATTACTCTGCATTATCTAGACAAATTATCCAACAATTAAAGTTAAAATCTAATACGTTTGATGCAGTTTTAATTGCTTGCAGAAGACACGCAGATACGCTTAAACATACTGACAATGAAAAAAAGATAATTAAGTTACTTAAAAAAAGTCAGCTCAAGATACAAACAAAAGTCTGTAGATTCATTTTTCCATTAAACACTCCACTTCCAAGTCAACCGCTTCAATTAATACAAGGAGACAAAACAATAAGTGTGATTTATGCAAAAGAAGATTATTTAAAAATAAAAAACGATCTTGAAAACGAAATTATTGATGAAAAAACAGACTTAGCAGAGCTAATTATAATAAGTCCAAAAGACGCAGATGAAACTTTAGGATTTACTTCATTTATATCGAGCGTATTATCTGATGCGGGAATAAATTTTCAAACAGTGTTAGGTAGTTACGTTGAAGATGTTTTTATCATCGAAAACAAAGACTTATCAAAAGCATTAACGATCTTAAACAAATTGATCTAATAATCAGAACTTTTATAAAACAAAAGGGGCGATTATCTCTATGCCTGGGTAGCTTAGTTGGTGGAGCGTGCGGCTGTTAACCGCAAGGTCATAGGTTCGAGTCCTATCCCCGGCGCTTTTTCTTAAAGTAAGTCTTTTAAATAATAGTGCTCGCATAAACTTAATGGGCGGGTAGCTCAGCCTGGTTAGAGCGCTGGTCTTATAAGGCCGCTTCCGCGAGGAGGTGTCTCTGGCTTAAGTTAGCCAGATGTCAGGAGTTCAAATCTCCTCCTGCCCATTTTTTACAAAACTCTTTTAAATCAACTATAGACAATATTAACATGCCCCTGTGGTGTAGTCCGGCCAATCATCTCAGGCTTTCGCCCTGAGGACGTGAGTTCAAAACAGATGCAGTATGCGTTTAAGCACACTGGTTCTATGTAAATCTCGCCGGGGGCACTAAACTTTTTATATAAGTAAGAATGCTTATCTCATGGATTTAAATAAAATAATTCGAAAAATGAGTTGGATTGATATGGCGCTACTAAAGACTGCTACATTCTTCTTTGCTTTAACGTTAGTACATTTCTTACCAAATTTACTTGATGTTGATTGGAGAATATATGGTGTACTTTTTGTTGTTCCATGGACATATCTAGTTTATAAGATTTGGATTAAAAAATAATACGAGTTCAAAATTTCGAGCTCATATCAACAAGCATAGGTGAAATATGCAACTACGCAGATTGTAGATTCATTGATTTTAAACTATCCATACTTCTCAAAACTTCACTAAAAATCGAGCTAACTTCTTTAGGGTCCATGCTATTTGGATCTGAATCATATAGTGTACTAAGTTTTTGTTGAACTCGTGGAATGCTCATTATACCAAAAAAATCATTTTTATTTATTCTACCAGTGTTATCTCGGAGTTTAACCCAATACCAGATGTCTTTGCTCTTTCTTTTCAAAGCGTTTGTAATTTTCATTTCAATTATGCTATTCACGAGCATTATAAAGAGAAAACCCCAAGTTGTCGTATGTCTAGTAATCCGAAGTAATACGATTTATTGGACAAAAACATCACTTAATCTAAAAAAAGAAACGATTTAGCTTATCATAACTATTATCAATTGATTTTCTTTTTGATTCAGGAAACGAAATCACTCGAGTAGCTTTTGAGTCTGCAATCGGTAAAATCTTACTTTGATATCCTTTTTCATCGGCTAATTGCATGATATCCTGTGCTAGTGCTTGTGTAGGGTTAGTATAACCACAATACAAAGACGGATCTCTCCATCGATGCGGTAAACGATTGCGTCTGACAAAAGAAGAAATACTTTTCCCTCGACTAGCAAGTTGCAGTGATTTTTGTGCTTTTACTTTATCAATTGGAGTCAAATAACTAGAATAACAGCTCGAGCAAGCACATAAACTTAGTAACATTACTGGCTGCGTTTCTAAATGTAATATCTGTTCCACATCTCGATGAATCCCCAAATATCTTCTAGAAATAACTACATCCGGTCTTTTAATTTTAGGATTTTCAAGAGCTTGCTTAATTGATGACTTAACTAGTCTAACATATCCTGTATCTTTCTCTCGGTTAAGTTTTGGATCAATCCCATAAATATATCCTGGACAAGAAGATGAAAATGCTGCTAGTTCTTTAGCTGTTGAGCCACAAGCCAATATCCATAACACCGATTTTCGAGTTAAAAGTCCTGACTCAAATAAAATTCTTGAAGTATGTTCCGCATTATTGAATTTGTTACCATCTGACCAAGATAATATTCGTAGCTTTAAATCATCAAATTGATCATCAAGATTATTACTATAATCTGGACGATAATCTGGAATTAAATTAGTCTCAAGAGACAACGCATTAGCAATACGATTATCCAATCTACTTGATTCTGTTATCATATACTATGTGTGAGTAATTCATTTAAAAAACTTACTTAAAAAATTATATAATCAATATATTTAATTTGCTTAACATATTTTAAAGATGCCTCAAAATAAACGTTATGCACATCTTCCTAAAACCTGTAGAGAATCTTTATTAAATTTAAAATAAGTAAATAATATGCGCCAGCAAACAATTGATAAAATTCCAAAAATTGTGGCATATATGATGTCTATATTTATTGCGATAGGTATATTAAAATTACCTGTAGCGCAAGAATTAATCACACTTGTTGCCAGTATTAAATATTTTGGAATATTTATTGCAGGTGCCTTATTCACATATAGTACAACCACTCTACCAGCAATTGCAATTTTTGCCAGAGCAGCCGAAACACTTAATCCATATTTATTAATTCCAATTGGAGCAACAGGTGCAACGGTAGGTAACTTAATAATACGAAAATATGTGCACAAAATAGCAAAAAAACAAATTAAAAAAAGCAGAAAATACCTAAAACAAAAAAAGTGGATACATCGATTAGATATAATTTTGCCATCAATTATGTTAGTAGTACTAGCTACGCCCTTGCCTGATGAATTTGTAGCTGCATTAAGTTACGTATCTAAATATAGTACAAAAAAATATATGTTAATTTGTTTTATATCAAAACTCATAGGTATTTGGTTAATTTTTGTTACGGCAAATCTGCTCTAAATTCATCTAAACTTTTGTGCGTTCGCTTAACATCATCAATTTTTTGTTTTTTGTTTAAACCAATATATTGTATAAGGGTAGAACGTCCTTTAAATCCTGAACCAGTTTGTTCTAAACGTATTAACTTTCTACCTTGTAATTTCTCAAGTTTCCGTCTAAATGTTTTTTCAGATTTAGCTCCACCAGAATTTTGATAGGACTTAAAAATTGCGCCAATATGTGAACCATTGTGTTGTTTGCAAATAGAAAGAACATGCTTTTCTTCATCAGTTAATTCCGCAGCACTTTTAATTTTAAATTCATCGATGCGAGTCACTGCTTCAGAAACATGTTTTTGTAAAATTTTCATTGAAGAATCTTCTTCAGCAATTTCACCTGCAACTTTAAGAAGTTTAATCCCAACACGAATATCTTGATAATCTGCTGCTTTTTCAGATAAAATTTCAAATGCTACTTCGTCCCAAGTATCTTCATAAAAAGCATACTTACTTCGTTCTTTTAAAATATCGAAAACTTCTCTAGCCGTATATGGTTTAAATTCAATTGTCTCTGGAATTAATCTAGATCTAATGCGGTTATCTAATTCAGTTCCCCAATTAGCTTCGTTTGTAATCAAAATCAAAGTTTTACGAGAAAATTCTTCCAAAATAAAATACAAAAATGCATAATCTTCTGATTTATCAATTTCATCAAAAACAAATACTACGCCATCAGCTTTTTGGCTCTTTTCAACAATTTTTTCCATAATATCATTAGTTTTAAGATTTTGCGTAAACGGGTAACCTAATTGTTTTGAAATTTCACAAAGAATTTTATAGGTTGTATTAAATTTCCA
>Ga0075122_10003203_pt1 | contig 10359 bp, 10 predicted proteins | sample AntAceMetag02UKB_FD_69790 | JGI IMG/M metagenome (GOLD analysis project Ga0075122, IMG submission 69790) | Saline lake microbial communities from Ace Lake, Antarctica - Antarctic Ace Lake Metagenome 02UKB | ecosystem: Environmental > Aquatic > Non-marine Saline and Alkaline > Saline | place...
CGTGTGTGGTAGAAGTCATGCCAATACACCCTGCTGGGAAGCCAAACAGCATGATAAGTGCCTTCCCTTATCCAGGCCGCCAGCTTCTGTGCCAGAGCCTCTGGATAAACCTCATCATCGTCTACCAGCCATATTGCATCGCCAACATCGGCGTGCTGCACGAACTGGTTGTATATTATCGTTTGGTCCCCGCCAAGATTGCCAATATCCCAACGAGTAATCTTATTATCAGGATCGGGAATAGCGTCCATTGCCGCTCGCGCCGCAGGGCTGGATAATCCGCCAGCAGTGATTCGAGAGGGGTGGACTATCTTTTCCATAGCCCCAAAGCAGCAGTCTGCAATAACCACTTCGTCAACATGGTTGTATATTGACGCCACAGCCTCAGTGATATAATCTTCACCGTTGAATGTCTTGATAAACGCAATTATTCGCATAACTACCTTTCAATCTTCTGAGCTTGTTCCAGAATCTCGCTCGGCTCGATATTCCAAATGCACACAGGACAATGAGCTTCTTCAAGACAACTGTAGTCCCTGGAATCATTACAAGGAACGCATTTCTCTTTACCGACAATAGCGCTTACCGAATCGTAATGTGCAATCCGTAAGCTTGGATCGACTGAGCCAAAAAGCCCAATACCAGGCACGTCCATAGACCCCGCAAGATGTATCCCTGAAGAATCCGGCCCAACGAAGATAGCGCATTCCGCAATGACGCCTGCATACTCCTCAATACTCAACTTGCCAGTTAGATTGATTGCACCAGCAGGAACGTCAAAGTCCTGCTTGTCGGATAGAAGGGCGACTTCATAACCCGCGGAAAGCGCCAATTCCACAAACTCTACCCAGCGCGGCTTTGGCCACATACGCGACCAGCCATCAGCCGTTGTCTGTACCGCGATATAGTCAACCTTCTTATCTGACAGGCCGGCTTCTTTCAGCTTTGCCAGTGCTGCCGTCCGCCAACTGTGTAATGGGTGCAGTTTCCAATCTGTACTATAATCAATCTTCTTCACATCCAGAAGCTCTGCGAACATCTCTGTCCGCTTAATATAGGCAGATTCTTTATCAAAGTCTACCCTGTTTATCAGGTTGTGTACTGCTGAAAAGCCCTCGGTGTCCATAGGCAAGCGCGGGAAGCCCGAAGTAGGATGCTGGTAATTCAAAATAATGGTTTTATCAACCGCCCTGGAGCCACGAAGCAATTTAGCGCAAGCAGGCGACGTTGCATAGACGTATTCCGCTATACCGTCATTGGACTTCAAAGTCGCCAGCGCTGGCAGTGTCATCAATATATCGCCTATGCCTCGGCATCGCGCCACCAGCACCCTGGGCTTTATCTCTGTCGTCGCTGGCTGCAATAAGGATTTAACAGCCTTCATCACCTTCTTAACAGAGATGGATTTCAGACCAAGCTTTCCAGCCGATAGCACCGCGCAATTATCGTATGTGCTGTAGAGGTCTCTAAAATTCTTCCATACCACAACGACTATGGGTACGCTTAATGCACCTGCAACGTGCATAAAACCTGTGTCCGGGCCGGCCATAACGTCCATAGCGGAAACCCATACCATAGCTTCCCGAAGGTCTTTCCCCACGACTTTGTATACGTTCGTACCTCTCAGCAAGCGCCTCTGCGAGAAGCCAAGACCCTCGGCAAATACAAATACATTATACCGAGAAGATAGCTGCCTGATTAACACCCTTGTATAGGCCCAGTCTTTAACACCAAAGCGGCTTGACAATACAATCCCTATGTTTGTATCAGGGAATAATGTGCGCAATGTCCTAGCTTCCAGTTGCTCTGAATGCGAGAGATACAGAGCGGGTTTTGATATAGCGCTATTCGGCAACCCTGCATCTTTATACATACGCTCCAACTTCCCTGCTCCTCCACCATTGATATTGCCAAGACACTTACCAGGCATGAAGCCAATCGCTTCGGTCAAATCTAGCGTCCGTATATCTTTGGGTACTGGCTGATCCTTATCCAAACCAGTGATATGAGGATGATATTTCAGTAACTCCTTAAAAGAAGACTGAATATATATATCGCAGTGCAGCGTCTTGGATAAGCAGTCAGCAATTGGTTCCAACAGAACCGTATCCCCGATATAGTATCTGTTTAATACATTTATCGGAGGAAAAAAGTTCATGAAGCAACCTTAAAACGGTGTATCGGGAGCCGAAGCCCCCGATACAGTTAAGTGTCTAGCAACGAATTTTGATCTTCAGTTCCCCTATCTGAAGCTCGTCCCCTGAAGCGGCCTCAAGAGCAACACCCACTTCGGGTACGGCACTAGCGTCATGCGCAATAACCGCACCAACGATTGTTGGATGAGCCATGACAGTCGCCCCTGCGTTGATCGTACCGGAGGTAATCACCACCTGCTTGTTCCTGCCCCAGCACTGCGCCCAGCCATAGTAGAGGTCGGTGATAACTCTCTGGAGAAAGCCCCTGGGATCCTGGTCATGAGCGGTGATAGTAGCAGAGTTCGGGTCGTTAGTTACCTCGCCATCAGGATAGCCTGAGTCGAGACCGACGATCAGATGACCCGCTACTGCGGCGTCACCACCATCGCCATCGTTGAACTTAATACGCTCAAAGATGGTTTTTCCGCCGTCATTCGAGCCAAGCGTTCCCAGCGGGAATTTTCCTGCTCCAGCGTCATTATCATCCACGTTTAGATTTACGTAATTTGCTGACATTATCATTCACCTCCCGCTTAGGCTGCGAAGCCGTGCATAGCCGAGACGCCTCTACGATCAACGCACACTAACTGGCCGTCGCCGTAGATGGCCGTCACTGACTGTGTAGTACCCGGTAGATGCACCCAGGGATAGATGCCCGTCCCTTTCGATGGGTCGAAATCGTTATCGTAGACCAGGAACATGCAACCTGGATCCCAGAAGAAGATACTATTGGGCCACAAGTCCGTCATCATAGGATCGACGTAGAAGATCGTGTTCCGCGACGCGTATGTGAAACTCGCGTCAATGCCGAGGTCGGCTATTGGCGTGTCCTTCGTGTCTCTACGCCTTTCCGACAGCAGCAGGTCTTCCAGCACGTCGTACAAGTCCGCTGGACATGCTGCGTACAACTGATAGCCATAGCCGCGCGAGACCTTGTTCAGGTGCGTCCGTATGGCATCCAGGTCCAGCGTGCCTGTCGTTGGATGGTCGTTGGTTACAACGTCCGTCTGCGGGTTACTCGACGCGTTCCACGCGGTCGTGTTTCTCACTATGGTCACGCCCGGAGCGTCGGTGACAGTCGGCTGCCAGAACTTGTTATTGGCGGTGGGAACGTTACCGAAGGTGTGCCCGGTAACGCCCTTTCTTATCACCATCGGTATGCTGTACTGCCTGTTGCCGTGCGATGTCAGCCCCTCGAACTTCACAGGCGGCGGCACTGGTGCGTCCGACAATTCAGACTCTATGTCGATCTCTTCGCTGGTCGTACCTATACCAGATTCCGACCAGTTGGAGAACAGCATATAGTTCGTTACCCAGGTCAGCCCTGCGTGCATGGCCTGGACTTTTTCTCTTATCAGATCGATTCTTGAGTGGTCGCTGCCGTAACGCTTCATCTCAACGTCATTCGTAGCAGCACTCACGTAAAGCTGCTCGGTCAAAAACTCCATCTGCGATACCGGGTCAAGATCAGGTGCGGCAAATCTTTGATTCAACGACGCCTGAGACACGTTATACATATCGTGGATGAAGTTCTGCTTTATCTTACCATCAGGGCCGAGGTCTACGTTCTTCTTATTGGCAAACAGCAGCCGCATCGTCGGGCAGGTCTGCTTATGCACATCAATAAGCTGATCGTAGACCTGCATGATAGCTGCGGCCTGTTCCGTAAAGAACGACCCCGCGGTATAGGTTGGTGCATTAAAAGCCATCTTCATTCATCCCTTCTTGAAAACAGGAAGAAGCGGCTACATGCCGGTATTCTTGAGAAGCTTTTGCCGATCCATCTGCTTATGGATCTCTTGCATCTTTACTTCCTGCGCTTTCTCGGCCGCGTGCCAATCGTAGATACGCTTACGCTCCTCTTCCGGCTTCTCGCCGGGTAGACTGCCTGTTGAAAGCGTCTCGAGTTCAGCTAACCGCTCATTCTCGGCGGTAATCTTCGCCTGCTGCTGCATCAGGTCAAGCTCCTTCTGATGGATACTCCGCTGCTTCTCCAGGCCATCGAGAAACGTCTCGATACCAACCTGGGTTTCTCCTTGCTGAAGCAACTGCGTGGCGTCTAATGCGTGTCTGATGTATTCACCATCGGCATCGACGATAGACGCTAGAGCGTCTTCGCTTATGTCGGGCAAGCTTATTTTCAACTCGGCAAGCCTCGCCGACCGTATCTTAGCGTCGGCATTACTGACGGCCTCTTGAGCGTTCCGCTTCTCCTGTTCTATAGAATATAATCGAGCCGCCTCGTCCCTGAGTATCTGTTCCTGCTTCTCAGGACTAAGACGACTTCTCATTTCGGCTTCAAAATCATCAATACGGCTTGCGATCTCATTTGGATTGGCGCGCGGAACGAGGGTCTGATCATTCTGCTCTTCGCCGAGAGTAAGCCAGTCTTCAGCCTGCGGCGCAACAGGCTTCTGCCCTGTCGCACCAATCCCAGCGTCTTTCATGGCCTTTACCAGACGCTCATTCGTCTTGAATTGAGCGATCTGCTCCGCCTGCTCCGCCAGTTTGCCCGCATCGGCATCCCTCTGTGCTTGTAGCTTCTGGTTCTCGGACTCTACTTTGCTGTATTGCAGCCCGCGACCATAGTTAGACCATAGGTCGTCGCCGGCTACTTCCACATCGGGCCTGCGTTTTGAGCGGTACTTCTTCGTTACGTCAATCGTGATCACGCCGTTTGAGTCGGCTTGCTCAGGTGAAGCGGACGCCTGCTCTTTATCTTCAGGCTTGCCTTCTTCTTTCTGAACGCCTTCTTGTGCTTTTTCTTGTGGCATTTCTTTCTCCTTTTAGGCTTGCATGTCGCACAACATACGCCTATGAAATTAGGGCCATAACTTCTTCTTCTGACATCCCTTCTGCTGCGGCCAATTCTGCGAGACCGGCTAATTCCTCCTCGGTTAGTTCTTCGCCTGCTTCGGGTGAGGCCTGCTGTGGGGCTGCGCCTCCCTGTGGAGTCTCCCCTGGGATGCCGGGCTGACCGGCTTGCTGGGATAGCCCTAATGCTCCCAACGCCTGTAGTTCTTGCTCTTGCTGCTGTAACTGCTGTAATTTCTGTCGTAGCTGTTGTATCCAGTCGTAAGCATCTGGATACCCCGTGTTTACAAGTAAGTTGATTGTTGACTGGATCAGGTCGGGGTTTTGACTCATAAGTGCTTCGTTACTGATGGCGGTTATCTCCGCCAATCGGTTCATCTTATCGAGGTCGAAGAATGACGTATTGGCCGCCGCAACGACTTCGCGCCTGAAGTTGGCGGTTATGTGCCGCTTCGTCCACTCGATAAACCGCATCTCGCCATGCTCCGATACGTCCATGAAGTTGCCCGGCTTGTAGAACTGCTGCATCAAGCCATCCATCAAAACGGACATATCTTCCAGAGCAAAGCCAACTTCCTTCACATGCTCCCAGAGCGGCGTAAAGGCCGCGTCCTGCGCTAATCCGAGGGTCATGGCGGGTGTGTGGCTAGTACCCTGTGGTGGCGTCTGACCGGTCACTCCGGGCTTCAGGCCGACACGCTGTTTGGCTTTCTGCTCGTCAGCGCCAAGCATCTGGAAGATGTAATCGGGTAGATTCTGACCCTCGAATAGCTGAAGCGAGTTCGATACCGGGCCTGCCATATCTTTTACCTCGATAATATCGCCAGGCTCCCGGGTGATCTCGCCCATCGGTGTCACCAGATGGTCGGCGATGACAACACCACCAGGCATCGCTGTCGTCTTGGCATTTATATATATAAGCCGGCGCATGGCATCTATGTTAAACTGCATGGGGATCATCTGCTCTACCATGCCGCCACACTCGTAGATCCTGTTGTTGCCGTCGTTATCGCTTAGTCTATCCCAGTACAGGGGTATGTATGGGGATCTCATTGAGCCTATCTTTACAGACTCTGTGCTTACGATACCATCTTGATTTACCTTCATCCGTGATGCTGTGCCAGCAAAGGGATTCTTCTTTATCTTCACGATATAATCTTCAATCATGGTGACAACAACGCCGTAGGGGTAGCCAGCATCGTCGAGATTCGCATTGCCCGAAACAAGCGATGCGTCGTTAGGTACTACCGGGAATATCCAATACTCGTATACGTCCACGAAGGGGTCGGCTATCTCTTCCGAATTGCCAGAACCGCCCGGTGGTATCAGCCTGCCCAGTAACTCCTGTGGCAAGTTCGCCATCCGCCTTACCGTTCTTGCGAATGTGGCCTTCTTCGACTTCCTGCCCTGCGCTTCGCGCAAGCCAAGAGCGATTTCCGCCTCAGTCCCATACCGCTGTAGCACCACGTCAATTCGCTGTCTCGATAGCTGAATGATGTAGCGGCAGTCCAGCCCCCGCTTGTCGTTACTCGCAAAGGGGTCGTAAAAGATGGAACCAGGGTCGATCTTCTCAAAGCCAATTTGCTTTCTCTTCACATCCCAGAAGGTTTTTACCGTACTCATCCCCGTAATCAGCGCCTCGCGCAAGGCGGAGCTTACGACGCCCCTTGCGCCGTTATTGCGCCATGCGGATAGATAAAGCGCATCAACGTCGTCAACGAGGCCGGCATCCTGTGGATGATGCGGATACCGGCGGATTACAGGGTCGTTTTTCAGGAAGATCGATAAAGCCTCGTCTACCGCCTCCTTGATGATGTTATCCCGCGAGGTAGCATGTTGGGCAGGTAGTTCCATATCGTCAAAGTCGTCTATTGGCACTATGCCTATGGGCTTCTTGTACCACTGCTGGCAACGCCTCGCCGTGCTGATATACTTACCCCGGCTGATGTGCGATTCCGACTCCTGCTTCAGCGTACCGAGATATTCTGCTGTAATCCAACTGTCATCCGGCATCATTCAGTCTCGCTCATATAATGGGCTACCATGTCGTTCCAGCGGCTATTCTGCATAACACAGTAGCGCACGCAGTTAGTAACCACTTCGGACATCCGCTGCCGTGCGTAGCGCCGCTCCTGCCCGTCCCCGCCCTGCAACTGGAAGCGCTTGCCGTACATCTTCGTCATGCGCGCAAGCAACATCTTCATCATGGGACTGCCGCTCAACTTGACGTTATAGAAGTCGATGAGCGGCTGCTCAAGTATTGGCCTGAACTGCTCGAAGTCCTTCTGCTCTTCCGTCAGCTTCTTGTTGGAATCGATCAATCCCTGATTCTTCTGCTCCAACTCTGCAATCCTGCGATCCTTCACACCCTGTTCTGCAAGTATATTCTGTAAGTCTTCTACTGGAGATTGTCTCTTCATCGGTAGCGCCATATCAGTCCTCCTTAATACCAGAGTTCCTGCGGCTGCCGACTCTTTCGAGATCGCGCTTTGGCTTCCACAGGATTGAATACATAATTGCCGTCTTTGATATAATACAATTCTTTCGGTAGGGGTTCTTCAGGATGCCTGCCTAATGGCCGTCGTCTGCCCTGGCTCTGCTCTACAACTTTATCGCAGATAGCGGCTGCGAACAGTCTGTCATCGTAAAAGCCAGGAGCGGCTTCGTAGCGTGCTGAGGATGTGGAAAAGTGCAAGATGAACTTCCCCGCCTCGCGTACCCAGCCAATGTCAGGTATAAGCGGCACATCTCCCGCTTCAATGGCGGCGCAGGAGTTTGCCAGCTTCGTTCGCATCGCGGTAATAAGATGGTCGCGGGACGACGCGGAGGTGTACCACCCTACGTCCCTGCCCGGTGTCGGCCTGCCAGAAGCTAGTTGCCTCTTATCAGGCATCCGATAGAGGTTCTCAATGCCGTATTTCCCAATGCCGAGTTCGTCGTGCCCCGTCATCAGATAGGCAACTGCCGTCTTGCCAATACTAACAGTTTCAACAGCAAGTTTCGCAGGCTTCCTGCCCATCACCGCATCGTCGATATAGCCCGTCCGCTCGCAGTAATAATGCCCCGCAAGCCACAACTGCCGCGCAAGCTCTATCTCGTCAATATAGCCATGCAGGGCGGCCACCACCTGACCGGTATCATCTCGCTCAATGTAAACAGCCGTGTAGTCCTTCCCGCGCTTGCCCTCTGCCGGGTCAACGCCTATCGAGTAGGTGGGCGCTATCCCCAACTGCGGCTTGACAGGCTCTTCCCATATCTTCCACATCCACCCAGACACAGGTTCGTAAGGAAAATCGCGCGCCCCTCTCACAAAGACTATCTTCCAGTCGTCGTCGGTTTCGCGATCATCGTATTCCAAATAGCCGTACTCGGGCTGCGATACCTCTGGATTATTCCGCAGGTAGGCTTCCAGCTTAACGAGATGCTCTTGAGAAAAGCAAGACTCGCCAATAAAGTCGAAGAACCTGCCCGTCTTACGGATGAGCTTCTCCTCATCCGACATAGAAGCCCACATATCCATGACGAATTGAATGTCCTCAACGTGTGGGTTCTCTTCAGTATCCACGTAGATAACATCGACTTGCGGCACCGTTTTGGGGTCTTCCTCAAACGCGTCGATAAGCTCTTCCTTCAGCCAGCGGATGTAGCGCATCTTGCGGCCAATGTCAGGGTCTTTCGCGTCTATAACCGGCGTCAGCGCCATCCACATATAGCCCTTCGTCTGAACAAATCGGGAGACGACCTCGTAGTATCTTTGCCTGTCGTGTGGCTCGTCAAGCATCGCCCAGTTAAGATTAGCACCGGTGTATGACGACTGCTCTGCCGTCTGCCACTTGAAGTTTATCCGGGCGTGGTCAGTCTCAATCCAGTGGAGGCAGCCTTTTTCCTTGTATTCATTTGTTATGTACGGTCGGAAGATTTCTTCAACGACGGGCTGGACTGTTTCTTGCTGGACGGGTTGGGAGTACGTGGAAATCCATGCCTGTATCGTGTTCTGGGGAAGCCGCAGTCGGAGGTACGGGTCGATAAGCCAGCCTGTGTTCTGGCCTTTAATGTCCTTTTCGGGAACGGATCGCAACGCGCCTTTCATGACGCTTGACCACGTTTTTCCAGACTTATTGCCGCCAGCCTGAATGATCTGATGCTTCTTGCTGTAGAAGAATTTCTCCTGTCCGCCAGCGTTTGGCCCGCGTGCGAGGAAGGAGATTACGGCTGGAATAGTCTCAATATAAGCGTTTATCTCCGCAGCAGTACGCCTATCTGCTTGCGATAATGAATTTGGTATGTTCATTGAGCTTACCCACAAAAAAAGGCAGATAGGGACTCGAAGTCCTTACCTGCCGTTTGCTGGCCCAGTAGGGCGGCTCTATGTATTCAGTTGTTGAAGCACTCTTATGGCATTATCGAGTTCGTACTCTTTACGAAACGAAAGGTTAATCGTACAATGTACGCATTTACGGTCTTCATTGTGCAGAACAACCGTGGAAAAACCCGACAGTTTCTCATGTAAAAGTAGCTGTAGTTCTTCTATTTTGCTTCTATCCATACAGTTACTTTACCATACAATGACACTCGTTGTCAAGAATTATGTCAACCACTCCTTCACGTCAGCCACATCACGCCCTGCGTTTTTGTGTTATCATTATCAACGTGGATGTATGTTCGGCCTATCCCAATTCTCTTGAAACCTACTCTTATCAGCGCCTCTATTATCTTAAATCGCTCATTTGAAGTATGGGCTCGTAAATCAGTTGCTTGCCCTACCAGATGGCTGCTTGCTTCCACGCCACCCACTGCACCGTTATGCTTCTGGCAGCGCCATCCGCTGTTGATATTAAAGGGCGTTCCCGCTTTGTCTCTGGCTTCCTGCAATTGGCCGACAAAATCACGATCCATCTCTTCTTTTCCACAACACGGACATCTGAATTCATCGTCTGTGAAGTTCTTGGTTATCCGCATCATTCCTCCCCATTCTCTGCCCAGTATTTCTTCAGACTTCGCGGATGAATACGGAACACAGAATACTCTTCGCGCCTGTTAGCACTATGCAGATCCACCCACCTGCTGCGGACTTCTATAGGCACGCGTTTAGAGTGGAGCGAACACGCATGATGAAACACCTTCGCGTAAGAATCCACCCATTCAGTTACCTGCACAGGCGGCTTGCATAGAGACGCTCCCCGCCTGTATTTGTTTTTCAGCCCCATGCGAAATGCTCGCTGGTATACCGCGTCCCGCGTGCGACCCAAACGTCGCGCAATCTTCGGGATCTGCTCTTGGTAATATAGCTTCCGCAATACTGCGTTTTCTTCTGCTGTCCACTCAGGCATCATAAATGCTTCACCTCCCA
>Ga0075122_10003206_pt1 | contig 10357 bp, 14 predicted proteins | sample AntAceMetag02UKB_FD_69790 | JGI IMG/M metagenome (GOLD analysis project Ga0075122, IMG submission 69790) | Saline lake microbial communities from Ace Lake, Antarctica - Antarctic Ace Lake Metagenome 02UKB | ecosystem: Environmental > Aquatic > Non-marine Saline and Alkaline > Saline | place...
CTGGTTTAATCTTATCTCTGTTCCAGTATTTAATGTTATAAAATTAGGTGATGTTATATTAAGATTAACACCAGCATCGTTTTCTAAAAATATTTGGTCATTCAAATTAAGTCTTGCAGGATAAGTTAAGAAAATATCATCACTAAAACGAAATATATCACTTTGAGCATCATACTTCATTTGTCCTGCACTACCACCAAAATCTAAAGTAGTATTATAACCAGTTGTTCCTAAATCAATAACTTTATTTTCGTTTCCAGTAATATATATTGTTCCACCTATTTCTAAATCATTAGTAGCAACTAAATCATCAGTAGCAACAACATCACCATTTGTACCAAGATAAGACACTTGAACATCATTAACATTAACACCAAAAGAACTTGTTGCACCATCAAACCTACCAGCATAATTAACCCCCACAGGAATATCATCAATAATAGTAAAAGGGTCATAATAACCTAATCCTGCAACTATTGATAATGGAACAGCTAAACCTTTAGTAGAACCAGATTTAAAATAACCAGTTGTTGTAATATTATTATTTCCTAAATCAACATCACTAATAGCACCAGAATAAGGTACAAAACCATCAGTATTATTAACATCAGTCCAACTATCAATGCAATTAGTACCAAAACATAATCCTCCATTAATATTTATTTTAGTTGAATTAATACTCAAATTCCCCTCGCTGGGACTATATATACTTTGATTTTTACTTCCATAGAAATGTTTATTATTTATACCCATTAACCAATCATCAGTCATATACCAATAATCCTTATCACCATGCCATTGTAAACTACTATCATTCATATTAGTCAAAAACAAAAATGAAACATCATCGTTAGTTCCAGCATTATTTCCAAACACCATATAATTAGAACTAAAAAACCCTGAACCATCAGCACTAAGACCATTCATTTGTGTACCGCCAACATTAATACCAAAAGAATTACTAGCAACATCATACCTAGTACTAACATTAGGGTCGCCATCATTATTATAAATAAAAACAGTATCTAAATAACCATTTGCAATTAATGTATCAGCTGATTGCGATATTCCAATATTACTTTCCAAATTTATCATACCACCAATAGTTAAATCATCAGTTAAAATAATATCATCTCCAACATACAAATCACCAGTAATATTAGTATCACCAACAACATTAAGTTTGTTCGCAGGAGTAGAAGTTTCAATACCCATATTACCACCATTAAAACATAACGCACCAGTCTGAGAACAACTACCTTTGTAACCTAATGCAACTGAATATTGACCACTAGCAGTATTACCCCATCCAGCAGCAAAACTTCCTATTCCACTTGCTATGTTATCTCTCCCTATCGCAGTAGAACCTGATTGTGTTGCAGTATTATTAACACCGAAAGTACTAGCATAATTTCCACTACTATTTCCAAGATAACCGAAAGCACTAGAATATAATCCTGATGCTGTACTTTCTCTGCCAAAAACAGAGGACGCTGTACCTAATGCGTTTACATAATAACCTATTCCTGTTGATGCTGCACCACTAGCAATAACATTTCTACCTAAAGCAGTGGAATAAATATTTGTTGCTTGTGAATTATAACCCAACGCATTAGAATAAAACCCAGAAGCAGTAGAGCTTTGTGACTGTAAACTTTGAAATCCAGTTAAATTTTTACTATTCAAATCAACATCAGTTGTTGCACCAGAGTAAGGAACGTAAGAAGCATTATAAGAATTATTAATAATACTCCATGAATTTATACAAGAACTGTCTAAACAAATAGAATTATTTACATTAAGAATTGATTGATTTAAAATAGTTACATTTAGAAAAGTATTATCGCCTGTCCACACATTATCACTGTCTAAAACACCATACGTTAATACTGGATTAATACCAACATAAGGTATACTATTGTCTCCTATATCAACAGAAAGTGAAGAAAAAACGGTTGATGAACATAAAATTAACATGATTAATACCCATATACCTTTCATATTCACTACCTACATTATACCCATTAATATATTTATTTGTTTATGATGGGGGTTTTGCACCACCCAATTTATCAACTACGTTATTTAATAAACCAGATGTTTCTGAAACCTTACCCATTATTGTTCCAATTGTTGCCTCCATATAATCATATGTCAATACAACAAGGATTATTAAGAATACAATCGTAACACCAAACACAATAACAGCACCGTATTTCTTCCAAAATTCATACTTACTCTGATAAAATTCGTCAGCGTTATGAATCTCGTTCATTGCCATCATATTCATGTCATAATCAATAGGTTTGAACTCCATTTTAGCAGTTAATGTCTTATTTATTGGGATATACATAAATCTGTCCCGTACTGCCTCAGCATCAAATAGTGTAGTTTTTACACTACGTATTCTGAATCTTATGTTATCATACACCCTCGCTACAGCGTTTTTAACTCTTGGGTCATTATAATCAACTTTCATAGTTTTTACAGTCGGAATATAATCACGTTCAACACGTAGATAATCTGCTTCCTCTTTCTTACCTATCCTATCAACTGTTTCCCACGGTGGAGGTATTGTCTCGGTTTTGCCTTTTTTTAACCAATAAATCGTCTTTGTCCCCATGTTAAGTTTCTTTTCAATCAGTGTATCAAAAGCAACCGAGTGTAACCGACCATCAGCTTTCTGTTCATGGATTTCAATACGCCATTTCCTTTTACGTTTTTCAAGGATTAAAACAACACCAATAATAACGATAAGTGCAACAACAAACGCAATCATTCCTAATTTTAACCAAGGTATTACAACAGGAATTATTGCCTGTATAAATTCATTTTCAGCCATTTTTATTCTCCTCGTCGTTTAAATATTCCAGCAACAGACGAAAAAACACCACCTTGTTTCTCATTGGAATTAATTAATCGTTGTTCTGTTATTTGTTGAGTTGTACCGATGAATTTCTTGATACCATCTCCACGTGCAGCTAATAACATAGCGTGAATACGTGATAAAATCTGTGTAGCAATCGCTTGTGTATTAACTTTAGAAATACCAAATGTAATATATTGTGTCATAATACCAAACCAGACAACACGGTATGCTTTACGCATTTCAAAATTCATATGTTCATCGTTCCAGTTTGTTGATTGAAAAACTCTGTCAAGATAATTTTCCATTATAGATGTCGCCCAATGAATACCACGTTCATTCATCATACGTTTTGTTTCGGAATCGTGTAATTGAACCCAACGACCATATAAATCACGTTCCCAGCCACGCCAAATGAATTTTAGATTTTCAATACCCTCTTTATTTTCTAAAAACCATTGTAAGAAATTGTCATCTTTATTAGCAACTTTTGTATAGTTACCACCACCGTAATATTCTTGTGCAGATATAGGTTCATCATCCATTCTCTTTACCTCTTAGTATTCACAACTTACCAAAAGATAAAGGATTGGATTTTTAATACTTTATATTCAATAAGAACAAAATGGTTTATTAACCTTTCTATTTGATGATGTACTTTGTCTTTTATAATTCTGTGAAAATAATTGTGGGTTTACAGTACTCATTTTCTTACTATAATTTGAAAATGGTGTTGTCACAACTTTATTAACCGTCTTTTTTTTAGTTGATGTCGATGTTGTTGAAACTTTTGGTGGAGTTTTTGGTTGTACTGCTCTACCTATAAATGGTTTCATTGATGATTCTCTTGACATTGGTCTATTATAATCAGTAATAAGATTGTTTTTATAATCGGTTGTTTTTCCCAAATAGATTCCACGTTTTAAAGTTCCACTACTTGTACTTGTCGCTTGAAAACTACTTTGATATGGTTGATATTCTTTTTTTAATGTTAATCCTGAATTATCAAAATTATAAACACCAGACACATAATCGCCATAATTACTACTCTGTGAACTACCTGTCCTGTTTGTATAATAATTTGTTTTATATCGTCCTTTTGTTGTTACAGTTGTTGGACTTTCATTTTGATAATTCGCAATAACTTTGTCAAAAACACCATAATTAAAATTAGAACCAGAACCTCTACTATAATTACTTGCTATTGTACCAGTACTCCTAACAGTTTCTTGTGTTATTTCTCCCTCTGAATTTACTAACGCTGTGTATGGAATAAAAGTACTATTACTTCCACCACTTTGCGACCATGATTGTTGATATGTTCTTGGTTTCTCGGTTATTTTAAACAAAACACCAGATGAATCTCTATGTTGAACATATTTATCACTATTCAATAAATCGTCTTTATTTCTTTTAATATTATATTGTGAATAAATATCAGAAACAACTTTTTGATTTTGTTCTTTAATATCATCTTTAACGGTATTTTCACTTTGTATTAATTCATTCCTCTCAGCCACGATATTATCTTTAAATTCTGATAATTTTGTATCAGTTGTACCAGAAATACGTTGTCCTGCTGATTGTAATTGTGAAACTTTCGATATTAATTCATCATGGTTAGACAAGTAATCACTACGTTCCTTTGTCCGTGTTTCTTCGTTTTCCCAATTAGATAATGCACCAATGTATTCATCACGTTCAGTTTTATAAGTTTCAAAAGTATCAATATAATTATCATATTTTTCCGAATAATCAGCAGATTGTCGTCTTTCGGTATCTTTTGCCTCACGATATTGTTCATAAGACTTTTTCCGTTGTCTTGCTCTCGTAATGTCTGACGTTTTTGATGTTCCAGATTCAAGTCTATCTTTTAATTTACTTACTGTTCCAGACTGTACAGTTGGTGATAATCTATTTTTCAATCTTGACATCATATCAATCATCCTCATCATTTTTTATTATTTACCAAATCATTTTTTTTGATATTTTTGATTTTTTTGATTTTTTTGATTTTTTTGATTTTGTCGGTTGTTTAAAGAATATACCGAATGGCATATCTGGTTTAATTTTTTTATCTGTTATGATTGGACGTATTTCTTGTCCTGTGAATGTTTGTTGTGTTGGTTTCTTTTTTGCAGTGATTCCTAGTGCGATTGCAGCGAAACTTGCTTGATACCCTTTCTTCTTTGTACCACCTTTACCAGATGTTTTACCACCTTTACCCATATTTAACCCAGGAAGCCAAGGAATAAAAGCAGGACCGTCATAAACATTAACATTAACATTCTCCTCGACATTTATATCTTCTTTTGTATCAATATTTTCTCTTGTATCAATATTTTCGTTTATACCAATAAATTCTCTTTGATTAGTGCTTACATCAATAAGTGTTGGTGTATTTATTGGTGATGATATATAAGCTGGTGTTGGTGTCGGTGTTGAAATACTTACTGGTGTTGGTGAAAAAGTATTAACATTTGTATTAACATTAATATCTGATGCTGTCTGTGTTTCTGTATACATATTTTCTCTAATATTAATATCTGATGCTGTCTGTGTTTGTCTACGACCACCAAAACCCTCATCATATTCCTCAATTATTGGGACTGGTTCATCGGTTGTTGATGGTGTATTAATAACGGTACGTACTTTTGAATCTGATATTCTACTCGGTGATTGTATTTCTGCTTTTTTTGATTGCATCATTTTTTCAAAAGTATCAATAGTTGTATCTTTTGCTGATGATACTTTTGCTTTTACATTTGTTTTTGTTTTTTCAATTGCGTTTTTTACCGATGGACTATATTTTTCATAAGTATCAGATGCACTGCTTATTACATTTGGTGTTACAACTTTTATTTTTGTTGCACCAGCTTGAACAATGTCTGTCCACTTATCACCTGGTATTTCTCCAATGTCCGCAGTATTAGCAATCCCAGCTACAATTTTACCAGTTTTTGAATACCAGCTACCCTTACCCTTTGCTACTGTTCTTCCAGCGACGCTACCACCACCAATTACTCCACCAATAACACCAGCTAACGGTGAAGCAACTATTGACGCACCAACAATTACTGATGGTTTTATCTCTGAATAACTGCCTAATTGTTGTGATATATATGATACTCCAACCTCTCCTGGTGCAGCCATAGCAATTCGTGGTGCTAATGCTGAACCAGATTTCCAAAATGCTTTTTTAACATTTCCAGATTTTATTAATTTTGGTATTGTTTTTTTTGATAATGATTGTGTAAATCTACGACCCATTGATTCACCAGCCATTTCACCAAGAATAACACCCACACCCTCTCCAAATAATCCACCAGTTATACGTGATTTCATATATTTATCAGTAGCATAAGTACTATATGTATCATTATCTTCCTCTTTAATACCAAAACCTTTTTTTGTTCCACGTTCTATTGCATCTTTATCATATGTCCAAAATCGTCCTATGGCTGGAATCCAAGATACAGCTTTTGCTGGTATAAAATTATCCCACGTACCAGAAAAACCAAGACCAACTTTTCTACCAGAAAGTGTTTGCTCGTTTTCTGCGTGTATTATTTTTGAAGTCCTTGCTATTTCTTTTTCATCATATTTTCTATAAACTATTTCTTGTTCCTCTGGTGAAATAAGTTCTTGAGTAAACTTACCCTCAAAATAATTAATTCCTTTGTTTGAGAATATTCCAGCGATTGCTGCTTCTGGTGCTAAAAATGCCATCCCCGTTGCAGAAAGAGATGCTGCTTTGTTTTGTGCTACCCATTTTGATAATCCAGCAGCTTGACGTAATTTTTTTTCATTCCTTGATTGTTTTACTATGTATTTTTGTATATATTCTGGACTTTTACCATCTGCTTTATATACGTCAATTTGTTTTAATGTTTTATCTCTTAAATCATCAGCAAGTCCTAGTTTTGCATAATATGATTCTTCTAATTTTTTTGATGTATAACGACCAAATTGTGTTTTATCTGCGTCCATATTTCTACTTGTAATTTGTCTATCAATATTTTCTATAAAATTTCCAGTCCAAGTAAACGGATTATACCCAGTAAACACTGGCACTTTTTCATAATTTAAACCATTTGACATCAATTTTTCATATCTATTTTTATCATTTTCATCTACATTTATCTTACGTGTTTTATATTTTTCTGGATTTGTCGTGTCATATTGATTACTTATTACATCAATATCTTTTCCTAGAAGTGTTAATCTATTTTTATCTGATTCTTTTGCCACATTACTAAAATATAAATTATCAAATTGTTTGTCTGCTACGGTTTTATATTCATCAATTTTTGTTGATAATAATTCTCCTTTAACAGCTTTTAATTCATTAAAATCAGCAAATTGTTGTTGTCGTACATCCTCAGAAATATTGAACGCTTTGATAGGTTCTAACATATCATTATAAATTTTTATTCTTATTCCTAACGCAGTTAATTTTTTTGAACCTTCATCTGGTAAATTATGATATTTATTATCATCCTCATTAAAATATGATTCATATTTTTTATCAAAATCAACAATATCTTTTTCTAATAATGGTGTTTCTTTTTCAAGATAAGCAACATTTAATTTTTTTCTTTCTTTATCCGATATTTCTTGTGCTTTTATATTATCTGCCTCTGCTAAATTATATGCTCTTGTATATGAACCAGTGTCTTTACCACGTAATTCACCAAGATTTTGTGTAAAACCCTCTTTTTTTGTACCATATGTAATAGCCAATCCCTCACTTAATTCACCCTCTCTAATGGTTTGTTCCCTTGTTCGTTGTGTTGCTACTCCTGAACCAATTAATATGCTCTTATAATCAATAGGTGATTTTGATGCAACCTCTTGTAATACTCTTGGTTTTGCTTCGTTTTGTCGTCTTGTAATATCAGCAAATAATTCGTTTTTATATGAATTTTTACTTTGTGGATTTATTTCTCTTGGTATTTGTATTTCTAATTGTTCATTTGCCTCGTTTTGTCGTCTTGTAATATCATCAAATAATTCGTTTTTATATGAATTTTTACTTTGTGGTCTTGTTCCTCTTGGTGTTTGGATTTTTGATTGTTGTTTTGCTCGTAATAATTCAGTATTAATATCACTATAATTAACAGGAGTATTGAACGATTTTGATTGATACTGAGAATAATCAACACCCTCTGTAATACGTTGTGATTCTGGTTGATATTGAGGATAATTAGTAGATTTTCTGATTGATACTGGTTTTGGCGTTTGCACTTGTGGACTACCCTCAACCACTCTTGATTGATACTGAGAATAATCTATCTGTGACGGTTCTCTTGATTGATACTGACTATAATCTACCTGTGATGGTTCTCTTGATTGATACTGACTATAATCTATAGAACTAGTACTGGAAGACGATTGAGAATTAGAAACGGGTGTGGATGTAGGGGGAGTACTGCTTGTAGCAGATTTCCATATTATTGCACCCGATGATGTTCGTCTTCCAGAATCAACTACTGTGTTATAAGCCATAAACTACATATATAAACCACTCATTAATATATTTATTTGTGACAACACTATCCTTTATAAACGAAAATCGGTTCTTTTATTCTTTAACATACGAACAGGTATCAATTTTTTCAAAAATTTTAATATTATATCTTTGATTTTCATTTTCTACCCCATCATTCTCATATAAAATATCATTGTGAAAAAAACTCTGAAAAATATTGATAAACATATAGCAGTAATACCCCATTTCTTGTTCTTTTCTCTGAATAATGATATTACAGCCAATATAATAGATACAAAAGGAAAAAATAATGATAAACAACAAGCGGTTATACCCCACTTACTGGATTCTTTCTTTTTTTCGGTTATCATTTTATAAAAACATCCCTATAATGAAGAACAATATAAACACTAGTGAATATGTTATTGCCATAATTACTATTTCTGCAATAAATACACATTTCACAAATGACCAAAACCCGACATCAATAATTTGTGTCTTTTCTCCACGACTAATTTTTAATTTCATTTTCTTTTACCTCGTTACCTATTAAAATTATAAAGTGGTGAAATTATCAAAGCACATATAATCACTACACCAGCAAGTTTTTCAAATCCTTGTCTACCCCAAAATGCACCAATGATAAATAATGATGTCATAATAGTATAACAAATAATCATTACTACTGGTACTATTTTACTTTTTTGTTCTTTAGCTTTTTCTTTCTTTGTCATTTTATATTATTCTCCTCTTTGTTGGTAATCGTTTTTGTACACGTTTACTAAATTCTTTCATAATAACATCAATCATCTGTCCTGTGTTATGAAATACTTTCTTTTTTACTACTGCTTTATTTGTTTCATCGAATACAGTGATATGTCCATCCCTTGTTGATAAATACCGTCTTATTGCTTTATAGTCGTCTTTATCATCTGGTACATACATATACCCCTCAAATTTTATGCATCTTCTTTCTTTTGTCATTTTATTTTCTCCTCGTTATTTTCTTTTATCATCTGAATTAAACATTTCTCGCAAATTATACAATCATTTTTATAATTATTTTCATCTTTCATAGTGTTACATTTATCACAACAACGACTACGATTTACAATTTGACAAGTATTATTCATTACCATTTTATCGTCCTCTTTCTGTTTACTTTTTATAGGTACATCATCTAAAAATATTAAATTATCTAAATTATTCATAATATTATCTTTCAATCGCATCAGATGATTTTATAACTTCTTCTTTATTCATTTTTTTTACCTCATTCCCAACAATCAGAACACCAGAGTTTTCTCATACCTGGTATATCAACTATTCCGCCAATATCAGAATTTTTAAGTTCTTTTTTACATTTTGCACATTCCATCTTATTCACCTACCTAATTTTTTTCTTAATTTGTTTAATATTTCTATTGATTCAATATAACTACAATCACTAAATCTTTGGAGTTTTCCACTATCCCTATTTTCTATTAATAACTTTTCAAAAATACACGCTTCATTAATTGATATATTAATCATATTTTACACCCCTTTAACAATTTGAATTAAATCTTGTTTTTCTGTTGTGATACCATTAAAAATAATATTACATTTTAGTTGTTCTTCTGCTTCTCTACACTTTAAAAGATTATTTTCATAAACCTTTTTATTTTGATTTAATAAAGTTAAAAATCTTTGATTTATATTGTCTCTTAAAAGTATCTTATATATCATTTTTCTACCTCATACCCACATGCTTTAAATTGTATTACTTCATCTTCAGTTAATACACCAATACAATTATGGTTTAAATTACCTAATCTAATTACTGTCATTCTTCCACCCCTTTAACACACATACCATTCCAATCTAATAATTTTTCTAATGCTCTTTCGTAAGTATCTGCGTTTATTTCGTTTCCATCTTGGTCTGTATATTTCATTCTTTCACCTCTTTAATATTTCCCGACTTACCGCACCATTTACATATAGTATAATCATCTATAT
>Ga0075122_10003207_pt1 | contig 10356 bp, 12 predicted proteins | sample AntAceMetag02UKB_FD_69790 | JGI IMG/M metagenome (GOLD analysis project Ga0075122, IMG submission 69790) | Saline lake microbial communities from Ace Lake, Antarctica - Antarctic Ace Lake Metagenome 02UKB | ecosystem: Environmental > Aquatic > Non-marine Saline and Alkaline > Saline | place...
CAGCTGTACGATACGCCTCTGTTGAAGGCAATTCAAAGAAGACTGAAACCAAACAATCACATCATATTCTATGGCGGATCAGATGTTCGACCACATGCAGACAAGTTATTCAATAGTTATCGACAGAAAGAACATCGCTACACATTTACACGGGACGATTTTACTATGATACGATGCTTATCTCGATCGAACCATCACAACGTTTACATGGTTGACACAAATCGATTCAAACCAATTGAAAAAAATATTCCGCATGTTGGACCTGTAAAGATTTTCCACTCTCCAACAAATCAAGCTATCAAGGGGACTATACATATAAAGGAAGCAGTTGAAAATCTGTCAAAGAAGTATGACATTTACTGGGAACATACCGGAACAACTCCTAGTGGTGCCGGCGGTATTACATGGGCAGAAGGTATGGCAAAGAAAGCTAGCGCCGATATCTACATAGATCAGTTATACATCGGCGCAATTGGTGCAAACGTTGCAGAAACTATGACGTTTGGAATACCAGTGCTGTGTTATTTAAGCAATCATTTTATGTCAATGTATCCGGATACTCCTATTGTAAATGTAAATCCTGATACAATAGAGGCTACACTTGAAGATTTGATTGTTGATCACGAAAAAAGAAGAATTATCGGAAACCAAACTCGTAACTATTGTGTTGACTTGTACGGTGTACACAATAGCGCATGGCGATGGATACACATGATAGAGTTTGTTGCGGGGGACAAATCATGAGTAATTTTTCAGTAGTATGTATGGAAAACGAATACCTAGCGCTTGCGTTAAACATGGTTAAGATGTTTCAAAATCACACAAGCCACAATGTAGAGTTTATAACGAATGATAGCCATACACGCTATGTAGAACGATCGGACTTTTATTTCATATGGAATACTATGACTCCATATAATGTTGCCAACAATCTTGTTGAACATTCGCCAAACCTTAAATGCTCAAGATGTGGATTAGATATTTCATATTTATTGTATCTAGATTATAGACGTGGTGTTGCAAATTGTCCACATTGCAATGAGGTAGCAGACCGTGGTAGCAATTTTATAGGAATTATGCATGGTGAATATCCGGAGGATAAGCTTAAAGAAATTATAAATAGACAACTTGCAAGAAGATTTTGGATTTCTACATGGGTAGACCATCATCTTTTTACCAATTTTATTCAAGCAATTACATATATTCCACATGTTACGATATCGGAAGACATAGATGCGGCAATATTCGAAGATGAGTATTATTTTATAGATAAAGAAGACCAGCCATTCACGCAATTAACAATTGATTCTATGGCGGCCGGCATACCAATATTTGGAGATGTTAGCTCCTACGTTTTGTCAATGTATCCAGGATTGCCGATTATCCCAATGGATGGTGGAAGTGAAACTTATGTGGTAAACAAATTCTATTCTAATGGTGATAATGCAAAAGCTCACATGGCTTATGAGCGTAAGTTTGCACAGCAATGGTTTTCACCAAAGCGAGTGGCAAAACAGTGGGAGTTTTTAGCAAAATTTATCATGAATCCAATTTGTAGATTTGATCGGTGGAATCTACAAGAAGGAGACACTCTTCCGTATCCACTATATTGGGGTTTACAAGGCGGTTACTGACAATGGGAAGCTTACGAATAGCATCCATATATGAGATAGAAAGCAAGCTTATACCAGAGGATGAAAACCTATCATACCTTGCAAAAGAGTATTGGAAATATCCTAAAGACAAATTTGAAACATTTGGATCATTTCTTGTTTACATGTTTGGCGATTACGCATTAGATGTATGGATATAGGAGAATATTAATATGAATCAAGATGAAATTAAAGAACAAAATGCTCTATGGGTAAAGCTACAAGATCTTGAATGGAATATGTATAAAGAGTCTCCTGTTGGAGTATTTTCAGTAGACGGACTTGTCGGTGCCGAAGTTACAGGAGCGACTATTCAGGAAATATTAATAGAAGGATCAACTTGCCTAGACATTGGATGCGGAGCATTACCTCTTCCTTCATATATGAAAGCAGCTCCAAAGATAGACTTCTATGGCATTGATCCGTATTATGGTGACGAAAAACGAAAGTTTGATTTCCGTCAATCGTTCGCAGAAGGCCTACCGTTTGAAGATCAATGTTTTGATGGAGTACTTTTTGCCACATCTCTTGATCATTGTATTAAACCATGTAAGGCAATCCAAGAAGCATATAGAGTTCTAAAGCCTAATGGTTATCTATTTGTATGGGCAACGATTAGGGACGCCGATGCTAAGTATAAAAATTGGTATAACTCTCCGAAGCCTTATCAGTATGATTCATACCATATGTGGGTTTTCACACAAAACAGTATACAATATGTGTTAAAAGATTTTTCACCGATACAGCTGCGGATGCTAAGCAAATATGCTAATGGTTATGAGGCGTTGATTATTTGTCAAAAACCGAATTAGAAGGGAGATGTGCATGTCTATAACTATATGGGATGAAATTGAAGCATTTGACAAGAGAATCATGGAAGAAAAACAGAACCTTAAAACGCTAATGAAAGAACGAAAAGGATTATACACGAAGCTATATACTGAGAACTATACAGATACAAACGAGGAGGCAGTCTAATGGGAATCGGAGAGTTAGAAAGAGGTTATAGAGAAGAACGAAGAGGAGTTAAAAAATGGTGGATACTCATACTGGGGTTGTTCATAGTAACTGGCGTTATTTTCACTGGCTTAAGATACGTTGGCCTTATCGGTAGTACAATCGTAGAAAGAGAAGTATTCAAGAATAGCTTCCAGTATAAAGAGGCGCGAAAGTCCGAAATCGCCACATACAACGCACAGTTAGCAGAGATTGATAGGAAGTTATCAATGTCGAGTTTAGACAGCAACACGCGGGCAAATATGGAAGCACAAGCAGCATCAATTCGAATTCTTTTAGCAACAGCGAGGAGCAAATGAGATGAGAAAATATTTGGCATTAGTAGGGATTTTAAGCTTAGCGTTAATGTGTTCAGCGTACAGTTGCAATATGGATGAATCACAGGAAACAAAAGTATCTCAAGAAGCTCAATCTCAACAGAAACAATACGCTATAGGTCAACCGATTCCTAAGTTCGACTTTTCGCTGGAGCGCCAACTTGTAATAGAGCTTTACAAGATCAGAAATAAGAAAGTAGCAACGCATTCTGTGTGGAGAGGCGATTATAGTATTGTAGAGGGTGATTGTCCATCAATGGGTTTTGGATTACCATATGATATTAGTCTAACGAATCCGTTGCAATCTACTGATGAAGACATTCAGGGGTATGATAAGCAATCGCTTACAACTATTGAACAAGCCGAGCCAAATGGTATTTTTGCTTCCAAGAATACAAACGCTACTTGGGTAATGTGTGTTGGAGATTCAGGGCAAATCGAACCGGTGTATGTTGAATCAAGAGTTACTGTATATCCTGGGCCAGTAAAAGTAGACTATGATACGAATAGAGTTACAAGAACAGGAGCAGCGACTGTAAGAATTGCGAGGTAAAGACAATGTTTAAAAAGCCAGGTAACTTTGGAAAAAACAATGGTAATTATAAACATGGAATGGGCTCAATAGGCAGAGTCCCATGTCCATTTTGTGGTAAACCAAAAAGTAGGCCTGCTGCAGTATGTAGAGAATGTGCTATTAAGCAAAATAAGTTTAGTCATAAACCAACAAAAGAAGATATCATTAAGATGTCAAAAGCTCAAAAAGCAAGAGATCCAGAAACACGCTATAAGATAATTTTGACACCAGAAATGATAAAAAAAGCCAGTAAAACAAGAAGTGAAAACTGGAAAAAACTAGACGAAACTGAAAAAGAAAGAAGGATTGATAGACTTGTACGTATAACAAAAAGAAAAAAAGATACATTAATAGAAAAAATAATAAATAAATATTTAATAATGCATGAATTTACTGAAGAAATAGACTATAAACGTAATGTTTATATCGGTAAGTATAATGTAGATTTTCTAGTTAACGACAAATATATAATAGAGGCATACGGTGATTATTGGCATAAAAATCCAGAGATATATAAAAATGGAAACACTAAAAGAAAAAAAGATAAGATAAAAAAAGAATATTTGGAATCAATTGGATATTATTTTTGCTATTTTTGGGAATCGCACATACACAACGATCATTTCAACATCAACAGAGGTGTTCAACATTTATTTTCAGCATATTTTTCATATGGGTCTTATCTAAACATTTTTGAATGGGAGTTTGAACTATGCAAGTGAAAAAACTAGATAATTGCTTGGTTCCAATTAAGGCATGGACATCATTTGATGACATAGAAGAAAGCGCATTAGTACAAATAAAAAATTGCGCTACACTTCCATTTGTTTTTCATCATATAGCAGTTTGTCCAGACGTTCATTGTGGCTATGGAGTTAGCATTGGGACAGTATTCCCAACAAAAGATGTGATAATTCCATTTGCAATTGGCTCAGATATAGGATGCGGAGTGCAGACAGTTAGAACATCTTTAACACCAGATGATATCGATAACGAAACTATTAAGAAAATTTTCGGTGGATCCAAAGAATATCAAGGAGGTATTCGTACTAGAATTCCCGTTGGTTTCTCGCACCACTCGAAAAAGAAAGGCAAGGAATGGCTGCCAAGGGTTCCACTTGGAAAAAATCTAACAATCGTCGAAGAATATTATGAGGCCGCAAGAAAACAAATAGGAACACTTGGAGGTGGTAACCATTTCATAGAAATACAAAAAGGCGATGATGGTTTTATCTACATCATGGTACATTCCGGAAGCCGTAACATTGGATACAGGGTTGCGCAAAACTATAATGCTATGGCAATAAATTTAAATGAAAAATGGTACAGTTCTGTTCCAAAAAAATGGCAGCTAGCGTTCCTTCCTCTTAATTCAAAAGAAGGACAAGACTATCTCGACGAAATGCAATACTGCGTTGAATTTGCGCACATGAACAGAAATCTTATGATCAAAAACATATGTGAGTCGATTGATGAAGTTGTTGCCGGCGTTACGTATGATGCCCATTTGGACATCGCCCATAATTTTGCAGCAATGGAACACCACTTTGGCAAAAACGTTATGGTGCATCGCAAAGGGGCAACAAAAGCGTATAAGGGGCAGCTCGGAATTATTCCAGGATCACAAGGGACATCAAGCTATATCGTTGAAGGGCTTGGAAATCCTGAATCGTTCTACTCGTGTTCCCACGGGGCTGGGCGAAGAATGAGCCGCACTAAAGCTAAAAATGAGCTTGACCTTGCAGCTGAAATTAAACATATGAATGATCAGGGAATCGTTCATGGTTTGCGAACGGCGAATGATCTCGATGAAGCGTCTGGTGCGTACAAAGATATTGAAAATATTATGCTTTTACAGCGCGATTTAGTTGAGATAAAGGTTAAGTTAACACCACTCGCTGTCATAAAAGGATAGAATGCGGCCGCGTCGTTCAGCTGATTAGGACAACGGGTCTTGGTCCCGTTAACGGAGGTTTGAATCCTCCCGCGGCTTCCATCTATTCACACATCTAACACTCATCACGAATTTCTTTTCTGATTTGTTCTTATGTGAATCTAACCTAAGAAAACTATATAAACTTAAACCCAAACCAGGAGAGAGAAATGCCAAATGTAAAAGAAGAGTACGTTCAATCGTTAAAGTTCATGTCTAGCACTGCCGATGCTGTTACAAGAACTATGGCGGGAACTAGAAACAGAATTGCAGCACTCGCCAAAAGCAAAAATGCCAGAAATGATGAAATTGTTAAGATGTTGAAAAGCCTGAAAGATAAGATTGAGTACCGGATGACACCGGATCTACAAATGTTCGATCTCTATACTCACTGGCTTGAAAAGGTACCCGGCGTTGGAAATTCCACCGCCGCAAAGCTCCTGCTTCATTACTATTACAGGATGGTGCCTTATTGCCCCGACTGTGGAACAGACCTGGAGAAAAGAGACAAAACCATGTGGTGCAACACCTGCAAAAGAAGTGCGGCCGGTGATGGACTGCTGACATATCGCATTGAAGAAAAAGACTTCCCGCGCATCAGTGGCTGGTGGAAATACATGGGTCGACATAATACTGCTCATTGTCCCACGTGTCGCAAAGGTCTTGATGAAAATGGAAAATGTCCTAAATGTAAGAAAATTATTGAAAATCCCGCATTTCTTATGCCAATGCGAGAGAAGGGCAACGTTTGTGATTGGTCTACCAAAGGCAGAACGGCTGTATTCGCACTTAAAGGATCTTTTAATCGTATCAAATCTTCCGATCAGCTTTATCGCGATCACCACAGTAGGGAAAAGATCAGATACCAGAAACTGCATCCGGATTGGACTAAATCACATATTGAGAATACTACCTGGAACAACACGCTTAAGCTGTTCTTGAGTCACATGTGGCAAGTGGCAAGAACTCTTGACGGGAAACCCGTTACAAAGCCGTATATATGCCAGAAAAATCCAGCGCATAACATTATTCTGCCATATTATTTCGATCAACCTATTGCGCAGGCGGCTGACGACATTGAATTGGCGGAAGCTGCGTAGTATGTGATGTTTTTAAGCCGGAGATAGCGTAAGGTTTGCGCTATTTCTGGTGAACCAAGAGACATATAAAACCCAGGTGGTTCGTGTGAACCAAATTGATTTTGAAACCTAAAATGGAAATGTGAACCAGGGTAGTAGTGAAACCTATTTGCTGGCTGTGAACCAAGAGTCTCGTGAAGCCTAGCTTTTTGTTGTGAACCAAATGATCTGTAAAACCTATTTTTCAGTTGTGAACCAAAGAACACTTGAAATCTAAAATGTAGATATGAGCCAATCCACTCATGAAACCCAACTTCGTCTTGCGAATCAAGGTAATAGTGTAAACCATGCGCTAAGTGTGAACCAGAATGGCAATAAAATTTAGCCCTAACGTGTGAACCAGCTTAGAAATAAAATCTAGATTAATAGTGTGAACCAGCCTAGAAATAAAACCTAGATGAAGGGTGTGAGCCAATTCTGGCTTAAAATCTAATATGAGAATATGAACCAAGTCGATTTTGAAACCTAACGATGTAGTGTGAACCAAGAGCCTCGTGAAACCTAGCTTTCTGTTGTGAGCCAAATAGAACATACATGCTAAAGAAGTCTTTCGAACTAGAACAAAAGTGAAATCTATTTTCCTGTTGTGAACCATACGAAATCTGAAACCTAAGCAGCAGGTGTGAACCAAATGACCTGTAAAACCTATTTTTTAGCTGCGAACCGAAGGGCGTTTGAAATCTAGAGCGTACATATGAGCCAAGCTACTCATAAAATCTAACCTAACGTGTGAACCAGAAGGAGTTTGAAAACTATTATTCGTTTGTGAACCAGAGTTACTCTGAAATCTAAGTAATGGATATGAGCCAGAAAGTCATTTAAAACCTAAGGCTGTATTGTGAACCAAAAGGCGACTAAACTCTAATTTTTTGTTGTGAACCAGAGGTGCAATGTAATCTACTCCTGAAATGTGAACCAAGTATGATGTGGAACCTATGCATGAAGTGTGAACTAGATAAAAGTTGAAATCTAGAAACCGCATGTGAACCATACGAAATCTGAAACCTAAGCAACAGGTATGAATCAAAATAAACATAAAGTCTAAACCCAATTTGTGAACCAGGCGATATGTGAAACCTAAGCAAACCGTGTAAAAAAAACAAAAACCACTACCAGAAGGAGAAACAAATGAAACAAACGCTTAAACAACTCAAGAAAAAATTTGACAATAAGACGATCGAACTTGTAGAAGACGCAGCTCTCGCAGACAAAACAGGATCCTCTACCTCAATGATGCAAATGGTTAATATCATATTCTATATTGTAACAGAAGAACGTTTCAGAGAAAACAAAACCTATAAAGATTCAGACGCTAAGACTTATGTTAAGGACAGATTTTTCATAACCCTAGCAACATATAACAATTTAAGGAAAGCCTTTAATAACTTTGAAGCAGATTCGCTACGCTACGGTCCAGGTCTTATTGCTTCTATTGAGAAGAACTGTGGATCTGTAAATATCAAGAACATACTCAACGAAATTAATAAAGCTGATTCAAAATTGAAACGACCGATCACTCGTGGAAAAATTCAAACGATCGTCGATAAGTATAAGAAATCTACAATTGAAGCTGCGTCAAAGCCGGAAGTGACAGAACCAGATTGGCGTAACATGTACGAAAGTAAAAAGAAAGATGTAATCATTGCTTATGAAAAGCTCAGCGAAAATGAAGAGCAGATTGAACGACAGAAAAAGACAATCAAACGTCTTGCTAATAAACCAGGCACAATTGAAAACAATGACGGTGAGGTTGAAACGCTTCGTATTGAAAATGATCAGCTGAAGAAAGAAAACGATAGCCTTGCGCTTGAGAATTCAAGACTGGTAAAAAATAATAATGTTTTAACGATAAAGGTCAAAAAGCTTGAAAACTTCAAGAAAGAAGTATCGAAAATTACGAAAGCACTTAAGGCTGCATAGCGTATTAGATAAACTAAATGTTGCCAAAAACTAATTTTATAGTGTAAATCAGAAAGGGAATGAAACCTAATGATCGAATGTGAACCAGGATGGCTTTGAAATCTAACTAAGCAGTATGAACCAGTCAAGCTTTGAAATCTAAGGTTGCGCTGTGAATCAAGAGGGACGTGAAACCAAAAAGATTCTTATAAACTAAGCCTATCTTGAAATCTAAATATGAAATGTGAACCAATAAGCTTTTGAAATCCAATATTATAATGCGAACCAACGAAGAGATAAATCCTATCTGTCGTATGTGAACCAGGATAAAACCTGAAACCTAAGTTCCCCGTGTAATAACTCAAAAAATAAAAGATACGCCAATAGCGTTTATCCCTTGACATTAAAGCATAGCTATCGTATTCTTTTCTTTAATTGTTATTATTTGAAACCTTAAACTAAATACCGGAGAAAGAACGATGAGAAAAATACCTTCACTGTTTATGCGTGACTATGACAACAACGGTTTGGTATATAATGTTGTAACACCGGGAACAGAATGGGTAATTAATGGTGAAGGATTACCAACTGTTAAATTCGACGGCAGCGCATGCTGGGTTTATGTAGATAAACTTTTCAGGCGATACGATCGGAAGCTTACAAAAGTTTCATATGCAAAGAAAAAACAAAACCCACTATTCATCGCAAATATAGAAGACTACAAAGAGACTCCGCCTGGATGGATCGCTTGCGTAAAGTATCCAGATCCAATAACACATCATTGGCCCGGCTGGTTTCCAGTTGGCGATGGGCCTGAAGACCAATGGCACAGAGAAGCATTCAGGAGTAACCTAGAAAACGGAACTTATGAACTTGTTGGGCCAAAGATACAAAACAATCCTTATGATCTTATACAACACGATCTATGGAAACATGGTTCAACGCTCATGTTAGATTTTCCACGGGACTTTGAAACAGTTGAAGCATTTCTGAAAAAAGAAGCAATAGAAGGAATTGTTTGGCACCATGAAGATGGTCGAATGGCTAAAATTAAACGTAGTGATTTTGGTATTAAATGGCCGTTGTAGTAGGAGAACATATGGGCGGAATCTTTTTCTTTTTTATTGGTGTTTTTGTAGGCTTTTGTTTATGCCTTACAATTTTGCACTTAAGCGGAAAAATCGAATAAACAAGCTCGGCACAAGGAGTTCCTTTATACCGGCACTAGCTGTCGGACCGCTAAATACTCCTCGCCGTTCATTTTTCGGGAAGTGGCGAAAGTGGCTAAACGCGCCGGCATTAATTACCTGCCGCTATTTAACATACTGGCATATCAGGTTCCTTCAAATACAAATGGAGCCGGTCTATTGCAGGTTCGAATCCTGCCTTCCCGATCAATCTATTTAAAAAGAGGCACAAGAAGTTCCTTAAAATAAATTATCTATGACATAAAATACTTCTCGCCTCTAAAATATTTACCTCAATGAAACTAGGGCAAAGGGTGTTCCTTTAATACATGGAATGATACACCCCGCCCCCGCAGACAAGAGGATTATATCATGAACGCACCATTTCTACGACTTTTTAACGCAATCCAGATAGACGAACGTAAAACACAGCCCATGTCAATAAACGTAATAAGGAGAACGATTTCTAATGGTTATGTTCTTGATAAAGCAATCGATCCAACAATGTCAACGCTTAATTCCATTGAAAAAATCATTGGTATTTCTGGTGAAAAAGCAAACGCTGCATTCCATAAGTCATGGACAATTGTAAGAAATGCTTCTATTGAACAGTTAGTTTTACAGCAAATTGTTCATTA
>Ga0075122_10003208_pt1 | contig 10356 bp, 13 predicted proteins | sample AntAceMetag02UKB_FD_69790 | JGI IMG/M metagenome (GOLD analysis project Ga0075122, IMG submission 69790) | Saline lake microbial communities from Ace Lake, Antarctica - Antarctic Ace Lake Metagenome 02UKB | ecosystem: Environmental > Aquatic > Non-marine Saline and Alkaline > Saline | place...
TTGTTTTCAGTGGAGAATATGAAGACACAGATATTGAAGGTATTTATGATTCTCCAGAAAAAGCTAGAGAAGCGATTAAAGTATTTATAGAAAATAGTAGGTTATGTCCATTAAAATTAGAGAAATGGGAATTGAATAATGGAGATAATAATAGGATAATTATTGAAGATGATATTTATAAATATCCAATATGGGAATGTAAAAAATGTGGGTATAGTGTTAAAACTACAAATATGGAAGAAAAACATCATCCAAGGTGTTGTGAAGAATTAATGGTGATTAAGAAATGAAGAAAAAAATTACAGCAACATTAACTTACGATGAGTTAGTTAATTTACAAAAACAAATAACTAAAACTGGGTGTATTTCATTCATGATGGTAGAAAGTGATAGTAGTACAGATAAAGATGGAAGATATATAATACCTGAAGTTGGTTTTATTACACAACGAATGCCAGGAGTACCTTATAATGCTATTGCAAGAATAACAACATTATGTTGAGGATGTAGAATGACTAAAAATTATTGTTCAAAACAACATGAACTTATTTTAATTAAAGGAAAAGGATATTGGTGTGAGAAATGTAAAAAATTTCCAGACGATGTTTATATAGAAGATTATTATAAAAATCTAAAAATAAAGGTAAAAACAAAATGAAATACAATGAAAATACATTAACTAAAAGATACTGTTTTGATTTTGGAAGATTGTGTCAGGCTAAATGCACATTCTGTTACTATGCTGGTACACCTATGGTAGGGCATAAAAATTTGATCGATGCAAAGAATGAAATAATGCGAGCACGTGAAAATGGTAATACTGAATTAGAGTACACTGGTGGAGAACCAACTATTTACCCTCATATTCTGGAAGTAGTGGAATTTGCTAAGTCAATAGGGTTTAATACTCAAAGAATAATTACTAACGGATTAGCAAAACCTGAACAGTACAAGAAACTAGTGGATAAAGGGGTTAATCAATGGTTACTTTCATTGCATGGTTATGGTGATACATTAAACAGTTTAACTCAAGTATCTGTTAGTTGGGAATCAATGAAAAGAACTATTGATACTCTCAAAGAATTGGATGTTCAAATATTTGCTAATATAACTATGGTTAAACAGAACTATAAAGAGTTAGTGAAGTTAACAGAGTTTGTAGTAGAGAATAATTTCTGTGGTATTAACTATATTAACTGGAATGAACATTATAATAACCAATGTAGTTCTGAAGAAGAACATAAGTTCCAAGCAAAGGTTAGTGACATAGCACCCGAATTAATAAATGCTATTGATATTGCTATAGATAATGATTTATGGGTTAATGTAAGATATTTTCCTATGTGCTTAGTTGATAATAAGTACAGAAAGTATTTTGTTAATAATCCAATATATTTGTTCGATGATTTAGAATGGGCTCCAGCTGGCATACTTAAATTTCAGGCTAATTACGAAGTTTATAATAGACAGTTACAGTACCAAATTAATGATCAGGATAATGAGAAATGTAGGATATGTGGTATACGTAATGTTTGCGGAGCGGTTAACAAGGCGTACTCTAAGTCCGTTGGTACCAATGAACTAATCGTACAGAATGATATGATAGAATACCCAATGCATTACAGAAGAGATTTGTACCATATAGATATTGTTATAGTTATGTATAAGATGAATAAAGATATTACAACGTTATTAGCTGAAGTGATGACAAAGACGACACCACCTTTTACTTTACATGTTGTACATAACTTCGATTCAGCAGCGAGAAATCGAAATCGTGGGCTAGCAACAACTGCCTCCTTAATCAATCCATCTTTGTTGTCAAAGAATAGTTCTTCCTATGTTGCTATGCTTGACGACGATATTTTCTCGCTGCCCTTTAATTGGAACAGAAGATTATTAGATAATCTTAAGTATAACCCAAAGAATAAAGTAGTTAGTGCTAGGTTACTTAATGAAAATGGAAGTTTAGGTCCTAACAGTGCTAATAACTTTGATCTAACAAAAGAACAAGTGGAAGTTAATATGGTTCCTACTGCATGTTGTATGTTCAGATGGGATAATAAACAATTGTTCGATGAAAATATGGTTAGAGCTGGATGGGAAGACACCAAATTTTTCCATGAATTAGTTGGTGAAGATGGGAAAATTTTAATAGATAATACAGTACAAGTTGTGCATGCTAACCAAGAAAGAGAAACAGGTGGTGCAGCTAACCATTACAATGCAGAAGTTTTTAAGGAGTATACAGATAAAAATGCCAATACAGAAAATAAAGAAAATAATAATAACAGCAATTAAAGAAGCTTGGGAAGAAACCAAGCCTTCTTGGATAGAGATGAACATCGCCATTGAACAAAGTAAAGAAGAGTTTAAAAAGGGACTGAAAAAATGAAAATAGAAGGTGTTGAAGCACAATTAAGTAAGGATGACATAGAAGTAATTGAGAAGTATAGTAAAGTAGGATGTGCTGTGCATCTTGGTGTTTTGAATGGAGGGTCATGTATTATTGCTGCTAAATATGCCGTCCATGTAATTGGTATCGATGTGTTTGAAAATATTGGTGCAATAAGTGATGAATGTAACAAGGAACATTATACTAAAGATTTTAAAGAGTTCCAGAACACGTTTTGTAAAGTTAGTCATGATTTACTTAGGTATGATAATATTAAGTTAGTAAAAGAAATGCCATCGGTTGGTAGTTTCTTTTTTGCACCATTGGTGGTTAATAGTTTATTTATTGACGTGGATCATTCTTATGAAGGAGTTAAAACGGATTATGAAACATGGTTCGATAGAATATCTAAAAGTGGGTATATTATGTTTCATGATAGTGATAAATCTTCTATTTGGCAAGGAGTTTATAAATTTGTTGAAGAGTTAAAGAAAAATGATAAACGGGTTGAGTTCGTTGAAATAGGTGGAAGTGTAAGTGTATTTAGGAAGGTGGAAGAATGAAAATAGGAATAATTGGAATAGGAGTTGTTGGTTCAGCTCAACGAGATTTAATGAGATTTTTGGGTCATGATGTAAGTACTTATGATAAGTTTTCTAATGAGAAAAGTAACTGTAACATTGATTGTATGTTACCTATTTGTGAAGTTATATTCTTATGTTTACCAACAGAACAAGCAAAAGATGGTAGTATTAATATGAGTGCATTCACTGATGTTATGCCACAACTTAAAGGTTATAGAGGAACGGTTGTCATTAAGAGTACAGTGTTACCTGGAACATGTAATAATTTAGCTAATGAATATAATTTAAATATTTCCCATAACCCTGAGTTTTTAACAGAAGTTAATGCCAAGTTTGATTCGTTGTTTTGTGATAGAGTAATCGTAGGTAATACCCATAATACAAGTAGTAATAAAGTGGTAAAAGTATACCAACCATTATTAGAAGGTAACCCAAAAATTAAGTTAATAATGACAGATTCTATTACATCAGAGATGTGTAAGTATGCTAACAATTTATTTTTGTCCATGAAGGTAAGTTTTTCTAATGAATTGAAAAAAATATCTGATACTGTAGGAGCAGATTATAGTACGATAAAAGAATCATTAATTGGTGATGAAAGAATAGGTCCAACCCATTTTGGGGTGTCAGATAAAGGTGGATTTGGTGGTATGTGCTTTCCTAAAGATACTAGTGCTTTTCAGAAGTTATGTAAAGATAAAGGTTTTAGTTTCAAAACATTAGATGCAACTATTGAAGTGAACAAACCATTGAGACCAGAGTATTACGAGGTAGAAAAATGAGTGACGAACCTAAATTAATTACTTTACCTGCAATACAACAATTTAAAAAATATCATGAAGGCGATATGGTATTAACCATTACATTAACCAATAAAGATGGAGTTGCAGCGATGAAAGTTTTTCCTTTAGTTAATGAAGATTATTGTATATCCAGATTTATAGAAATAGGTGAATATTGTATTAGATTATTATTTCAATCCATTTTCAATTTTCAATATTCCACTGATAAAGTAAAGAGCAAACCCGTTTCTAATGCTAAATTTGAAAAGATAATAAAGCAAAGAGAAGTGTTCTGTGAAACTAGATTATGGAAGTGCAAATTCAAGTATGACGTGTTTACATTAAAATTATGGAAATTAATAGCTAAAGTATTGAGGTTAAACAAATGAAGAATAAATTAATAAGTATGACTATTATAAAGAATGAAGAGAAAAGGTTCTTACAAAAATGGTTAGATAATGTTATAACATGGAGTGATCATTGTGTTATTGTTGATGATGCTTCTACTGATGATACCCCTAAAATTATAGAAGAGTTTATGAAGAAACATAACCATCCATACATTATAAGAGTATTAGATAAATCTATATTTAAAGAGAATGAACTTGAACTACGAACTATTTTATGGGAAGAAACTAGAAAAATAGCTAATGAAGGAGATACGTGTATGGTTATTGATTCTGATGAGTTAATGTGCCCAGAAATTAATAAAATGAAACAAACATTAATAGATATTGATAGTGTTGATAATATTGGGTTTAAGAAAATTGAAATGTGGGATGAAGAAAATTACAGAGTAGATGAGCTATGGAGTAATTTTTTTATTAGAGGGTTCAAGTTTAAGGATCAACCATTCGGTTTTAGAGGTAAAGGAATGCATTTACCATGTATACCTTCATACGCATTTTATGGAAAAGTTTCTTGGAACAGTGGTATAAGAGTTAAACATCTAGCGTATTGCACAAAGGAATTACGAGAAGAAAAAAGTAAGTTTGCTCTAGCTAATTGTAATACTGATGATTCAATTAATTATCCTCAACTAAAAAGTATTTTGGCAGATAACCCTATCTTAAAAAAATACAACGATAAAATAATTAGCCCAAAAATTAATTTAATTATTCCATTGTTTAAACATTATAATATGACACATATTTTCAATAAATTGAGAGGGATTATGTATGAACCTAGTAAATTAGATTTGACATTTGTTACATACCAATGTCACCCACAAGTGTACAAACAAATAGAAGAATTTAGTAAGAAATCTCAATCTAAAGTTGAGATACGAATACAGAATTTTTATGCTGATACATATATTACTCCTGTAAAAACTAAATTAATAGAAGTTTTGTATGAAGCTAGAAAAAATGAAGAGTATGAATATACATTTGTATTATTACCTGGAGCCGTTATGAATGCTGCATCAATAATAGAACAATTAGGTACCGATAGAAATTTTATTTTCATAATAAATGGTAACTCTATAAACGGTATTTTTATTAGTAAAGAAGAATTAAATAAATACCCACCAGAAATGTATACTGAAAATGAAAAATTTGATTTTTCTAAAATACTAAATGTATATGAAGGGTTTATTTGGCGTACTGGTGAAAGAGTTCCTTCACCATTGTACAAGTGACTAATATGTTAACAACCGTTGGTACAGAATGGAAAGATCCTTATATAATTAAAAGGCCAATAACAGAAAGTCAACAAGATTATAATAATTTGTTGGAAAAGACTTTCAATGTTTATAACCTAAAAGAAAGAAGGTTGATGCCTTATAACATGGTTAATTGGCAAAAGGAGTTTCATGCGTATTCTATTAATTGTTTACATCCTAGTAAGTGGAAGGATAGGTTAGTTAGAAAAGGTAGAGGAATAAGTTTTTCTGTGAGTAGTGTAATAGATCATATCATGTCAGCGAATAAATTTGATAACATGATTTTTCCTTTAGTATCTCATAGACAGGATGCAGGATGGGACCTTATCAAAGTTGGACAGACATTAATCGATCAAGCTAATTTTGATTTTGATGTTGTTAAAGATGCAGGTGGTTGGACTAATGGAAAAATCATTTTTGGTAATGGTAGCATAATCAAATTTTTTCCTAGTGGTAATATTAATTCATTAAGACAAGTTAGAACATTTGCAACGTTGTTTGATGAATGTAATTTTTACAGAGATATTAAAGGTATATTGGATGCTGGTGAAGACTGTTTGAACCAAGGAGGACAAGCTACTTTGGGTTCCACAGTTTATGATCGTAATAATTATTTTTGGGAGATGTGTGAGCAAGAAAAAGAGTTGAATAATAAGTACATGTTTGATTTGCCAACGTTTAACCCGAGTGAATTTGATGTTAATAAGAATATACTGGAACAAGTTAAAGATGGGTTACAACCTTTAACATGGTGGCTTAACTTACAGAAATTAGAGGACAAGAGAGAAAGAGATTATACTAGTTTGTTAAGAGAGAATCAGTGTCAACCATCCGATGAAGGTGTATCATTCATAAAAATACAACATATTATGAAGAATATAGATGAGTCATTGTTTAATTACCAGAAACCATTCGTTACCCAAAATATTTTGACTGCTGGTATGGACATTGCAACAGAACATGACTTAGCAACCGTTAGTATTTTTGAACATACAAAGTTTGGTAAAGTACAGAGACATATAGAAGAGTTTAAAAATGTTGAATTACCTGATCTTCAGGATATACATGATGATTATATGGATAATTGGAATATTTTTAGATTTAGGTTAGATAGTACTGGTATGGGGCATCAATTAGGCCAACATGCCAAGAGAAAGTATGGTAGTAGATCTGAACCCATACATTTTGCTAAGAGTATAAAAACTAATTTGAAAGGTATCAATGAACCCATACGAGAAAAAATAGCTTATAATATGAGAGAAGAACTAGTGTGTTCGAGAGTAAAAATATTAGAACATACCAAGCAAAGAAAACATTTGAACGGTTGGTCATGGGATCTTAAGAAATACTTGGGTACAACAGAGGACCATGGAGATCATTTTTGGAGTACAGGTCTAGCACTATTACCTCTAGATTATAAGGTCGTGAACAAAGGTCCATTAGTCAGTATTAGCACCAAGAAAAAGAAGCCGATACCAATTGATTTACGAGAAAGGAATGATATAAAATGGTAAAAATTATTCGTAAATGGGGTATCAGAGGTAACAGAGATAGTTTAGGTAATATAACCGATCCAAAATTTACTATGGGTACGGATAACAAAGGTAATTTATATGCTAGGCATAATGAAGATTGTGATACTAATATGGTGTTAACAAATAGAGATTTTAAAAGAAAAACTCTAATGTTCGTATGCCCTAAATGTCATAAAACTCTTAAAATAACTAATAGAAAATATGGAAATAAATGATTATATTTAAATAAAATAAAGATTATATTTAAATACAGTAGGTGACTATATGAAAATAACAGCAAAATCTAATATTAAAAAAGGTGTTAAGATACCATTAAACATAAAGATCATAAGTTTATTAAATAATTATTCTGCTCAAATTAAACCTATATTGGAAAGGTTAATTGTTGTCACATATTGGCTAGGTATATATGCGATACTGTCATACTTTTTAAGAAGCAGTGGGTGGCATATATTTATGGTTTCTGTAGCCATTTATTTCTTTTATGAAAAAATATTGCTAGATATAATAAAAATTAAATTACTAGAGGGTCATAAAAAATGAATTTAAAAGAATTTGTAAATTTAAATAAACTCCCGATCTCCAAATTAGGTAGTACTAAATTTAAAACTAATATTACTGGAGAGGTATGGTTAACACCTCATAAAGAGATGAATAGAGCATTAACAATTTTTCTTAATAGACCATTCGTTAATTCTGGTATAAGGCAAATAGTTTCATTTAAATTGGGAAAGGACTTACGGTTTGAATGTTCCGATGAAGAAGGTAAAGATTTTGCTAATAACTGGTTACGTAACAGAAGATGGATGAAAAAAGAAATAAAGAAATATAGTGTGTTACGAGAAGTATGTGGTAATTCGTACACAGAAGATGTTTATGATACTAATAATAAATATAATGGGTTTACAACATACCCTGATCCATCAAGAATATATATTAATACCGAGTTTAAAGATATTAATAAAGATTATTGGGTAGTAGAAGTTCCTTTTGGTATTAAAAAAATTAATGGTAAATCACCAAAATATTATAAAGTTAACTATATTTTTGGTAGTGCATTATGGCAGAACAGTGTATATGGAATTGGTTATGGTAAGAATCATTTTTCTCATGATAAAATAGGTTTATCATTGGGGGGTATTTATGGTAGAAGTTATATGGCATCTACTATTGATGATGAAGAAGCTATGATGCAAATAATTAAGAACACGGCTATTATTGCAAAGTATAGAGCCATGAACAATAAATTTATTACTCCTGCCACTGATGATGGTGATTTAGCTGAAGATGATAAAGAACAGTTACGAGAAGATTTACTGGCATTAGAAGATGGAGAACATTTGATTTACAATAAGAAAATAGAAATAAATTCATTATCTAATCAAGGCGAATACGACACTATGAGTAATGAAGTCGAGTTCTTAAGGAAGGATATGCAAAGTGGTTTAACCCCAAATTTTATTACTCCTTGGAGTGGTGATACTAATAGGGCTACAGCAGCTGAAGCTAAGATACCTTTCGAAACAGAAATTGAACAAGAAATGGAAGAAATACTGGATTTTTTAACCGATAATATTGTACCAAAATTAAAATTATCTTATCCCGATAAACTTAGTAAAGCTACTGATCTAAAATTGGTAAGTGATCCTATAAGATTAGATGGTAAAGATGATTTGATGCAGTGGTCCAAAGAATTGTATGCTGAAGGCTTAATAACATTTAATGAAGCTAGAAAAATGGTTGGGTTTCCAACTGTCGAAGGTGGTGACAAATATAATTGGGAGATACCGCAACAACCTAATACGTTGTATGATGATAAAGTTGAGAATTTTACTGAAGCAATGTCAAAAATACCTTTACAAAAATTCGTTAAACAGTTTGGAGATCGGTATGGTGTAGATAGGTGTAGAGATGCAGCTAACAAAGTTGTTGATAGAGTTGATGGTTATAGAATAAAAGTTTTAAAATACGAACCAGGTATTGGAACACCATTAGGTGCTACAGGTCAGCATTACATCGCGATAAGTAATGATAACACGGTCATAATAGATCTAACATTTTCAGATCATGTCAAACAGTTACGACGAGTAAAGCGAGCTACACCATGGATGCTGAATAATATTGATAAAAAAATATTTAAGAAAACTGATTATATGAAAAATGTGTATTTAGAGGATGAATAAATGGGGTTTTGGAAAAATATAAAAAATATTTCTAGACCTGTAATATTAAAATTAATTTATTTTAATGATGAGAATAAAATAGTGTTTACTCTACAAGTAAAAAGATTCCCAACATTATCCCCTCAATATGAAGTATGGATTAATACTAGTAGAAAATTTATCAATGACAATAAATCTGATGTAAAAAGATTTATTGATTCTAAAATAAGTGGTGTTGATGGAAAAAAACCCGTGTATTTTTTGGAAAGTTATATCCAATTAAATGTACTTTATGAATCCATTAAAGTTCGTAATGATGCAGAATTTATCGATACTTTAGATGAGTTAAGAAGTCTTAATGCCAGAATAAAAAATTATTTTAAACAATTTGGTATAGGTACCAAAACTAAAACTTTTGCTGATGAGAAAGATGCTATGGCAAAAGTTAGAAAAATATTACAGAAAGCTATTACTCCTAAAGAAGTACCGGGGAAAGAAGAAGGTGAAGTTGTATTTACACCCGATAAAACTGTCGGGCAAATACAACAACAAATTAAAACAGATGTCGTCAAATATAGTGATGGTAAACCAAACATTCCTGATTGGAAGATTAAAAGAGTTGCTACAACAGAACTTAGTTCGATGAGAGAACTAAGTAAATTATTGCAGTGGGCTTCTATGTTTGGTTTAGATCAAACGGTTAAACATATACAGAAAATAGATGGTAAAACGGGTAAAGATTCTAAAGCTTTTAATGGGTCGGTTTTTACTATAAAGTTCTTATTAGAAAATCCTGAATACAGAATACCTTTAAGAGCAAATAATCGTGGTACTTATAGATTATCCAATCAGAAACAACATATTAATTCAGGAGCTGAAAAATTTGCTAGAGAATTTAGGAAAGGTCAATGGAAGAAGGCGGTGAGATTATGAAGTTTAATATAAAAAAGAAAGATGATTTACAAGATTCAGGTAATTCTATTCCATTTTTATGTGAGGATATGTGCCAAGAATCTAATAAAGAAGAGAGTCCTTATTATGTTAGTGCTAAAGAAAGTCATGAACTAAAGAATACAGAAGTTGACCTTAGAAGTATTTGCCCTCCTGTCAGGAACCAAAGGACACTAGGTTCATGTGCTTCTCATGGAGTAATAACATGTTATGAAAGTGAATTAATTAAAGCTGGTAAATACGTGGAGATGTCTGAATTATATCATTATTATAATGCTAGAAAA
>Ga0075122_10003210_pt1 | contig 10347 bp, 14 predicted proteins | sample AntAceMetag02UKB_FD_69790 | JGI IMG/M metagenome (GOLD analysis project Ga0075122, IMG submission 69790) | Saline lake microbial communities from Ace Lake, Antarctica - Antarctic Ace Lake Metagenome 02UKB | ecosystem: Environmental > Aquatic > Non-marine Saline and Alkaline > Saline | place...
TACTTTCTTTAATACTTTATAGAATAAATATTTGTCGACGACAAAGTTTGCCGGCAAGTCGCAACAATTCATCCCCCCACTAAACTAAGGGGATTTCTTGCCTGCGGCAAACTTTTAAAAGAAGCAATAAAAGCATCATCCACTTCTCGAAAAGAAAGCCTAAGTTCTGAATCATCCATAAAGATGCTAAAAATAATCACTATTTAATGAATACTCCCCCCCTATCGGGTAGAAGTAAAAAGACTTATAAAAACAAGTCCCATACTGAAGTCATGGAAGACATCGAAAAGTTGCTAAGAAAAATAGGCCTCACAAAAGGAGAGGTAGATGTCTATTTGGCCCTACTCAATCTCGGCCTATCTACAACGGGAGACATAACAAAAAAAGCAGATATTTCAAGCTCTAAAGTTTATGAAGTCCTGCAAAGGCTCATTAATAAAGGTCTTGCAAGTTACGTTATTCAAAGGGGCGTAAAGCATTATTCAGCCACATCCGCAGAAAGATTAGCAGATTTATTAGAGGACAAGAAAAATGACATTAGCAAAACCCAAAAAGAACTAAAGCGTCTAATTCCATCTCTGAATATTCAAAGAAATAAAAAAGAAATCCCAGAAGCAGTTATTTATCGTGGTAAAAAAGGAGCCCTAATAGCTCTAGCTGAAGTTATAGAGTCAGGGAAAAGTGGAAAAGAAATTGTGGGTTTCGGAACAGAAGATTATCCGACATTCTTTCCGGCACAAACAGAAGAATATGCCAAAATAGCTAAAAAGTATAAATTCAAAGAAAGACTGTTATTCGGAAAAGGTTTCAAATCTCCGAATAAATCTGCCAAAATAAAATATCTCCCAAAAGAATTTATAATTCCAACAAGAACAATGATTTACGAAGATAAGGTCGCGATTGTCGATTTCAATGAGCCCATGACAACAATCATTATAAAAAAAGAAGCCATCGCCAAATCATACAAGGAGCACTTTAATCTTCTGTGGGAAGTAGCCAAAAAGTAACATGGAAAGAAAACACCTAATCCTAATCATCCTAATCATAGTCTCAGGCATCGCTTACTACCAGTGGACAGCCGAAACAACGACGACAAATACCCAAGTTCAAGTAACCCGAATCGTCGATGGAGACACAATCGAGATTATCCTGAACAACGTAACAGAGAAAGTCAGGCTCAAGGGAATCAATACACCGGAAAGATCAATGCCAGCATACAGCGAGGCCAAAAACTTTCTGGCAAATCTAATAGATAACCGAACGATCGGGCTAGAAAATCACGGTCGCGACAAGTACGGACGAATCCTCGGCTACATCTACCTCAACAACAAAAACATAAACCAAAAAATCCTCGAAGAAGGCCTCGGCACATTCTACTACTACGAAGAAGACCCCCACTACGACGACCTAAAGAAGTCTGAAGCCAGAGCAAGAGAAAGCGAAATAGGAATCTGGGCCCCATCGCCGATGAAAGGCTGTATTGAGCTAACGAAATTACAATACGAAGAAGAAGGCGGCCGATGCATCGATGGAGAAAAATTAATACTAGAAAATTCATGTCCACCAATCAAAACAATAATCAAAGACGACGCAACCCACATCTACAAAGAAAATATTCCAACAGGCACCTGGGAAAAATCATTCTCGTGTATCTGGAACGACGCCGGCGACACAGTTTATATCTGGGACGAAGAAGGCGGGTTGCTTTTGTTTTGGAGATACTGAATATCATCACCGGGTCTTATTATCACCCATATAGCTCGAGTACCTATTCGGATCCATAGAAGCGAGCTTTTCCATCCTTTCCATCACTTTATCTCTAAATTCGTCAACCTTTAAGGGCGCCACGAACGATGAGATATACACTTCGAGGTATTTGGTGGAGTCGGAACCCTGGGGGGTCGCTCGTCCTGATCTCTCATTAAACTCCAAGGGCGTCCACCCACGAGGAACAGGATTGGCATGAAGCTCATTATAAATCCAAAATGACGGCCGCCCACAAGATCTAAGATAAATTCTAAAATCTCCTCCGTCTATACGGCGATCCCAAGCCTGGATGCCCCTATTATAATGACACGGTGGCCTGCGATCAGGCAACCGCTCAACGATATTAGCATATGCCATAACCGATTCGACCGCAGCAAGTTCTTTCAGGAAAGGAAAAAGTTTTTTAGATACCAACGCTGACAAGTCATCTTCGATTTCTCTAGAGATCGATTTCACGCTGTCCTTCTCTCTAAGACGTTCGCCGCGAGCTTCTAGGGTTCTCCTGAAGGTATCGGCTAGAGTCTTTAAGTTACTCATTTTCCCCTACCCCCATACACATCCAAAGTCTTCTTCAGTAAACCAAATCCCTTTCCCCCAAGCCCCGGAAGTCTTTCTAATTGCTCTTTAGGCCGATTCTGAAGATCTCCAAGAGTTCTTATTGCACCTCGCCTACAGGAACGATATGCTCTTCCCGGAAGATCTCTATCCCCAATCCTATAATCTGTTAAAAGAACTTCGCCAATAGGAATTTCTCCCGGACTTCTCGAAGTATGTATGCCCTCTTCAAATCCATCAAAGAAAGTATGTAGCTGATCCACCACCCTCTTAGTCAAACTACCCCGACCCATTTCAGGAATAAGATAAGCATTAGAGAAATCTGAGATTCCACGACTTAACAAGAATCTCAGTTGTCTTTTATCTGCAACAGAAAGATTTCCACCCTCCTGCCAATCTTGTGCTTCCTGTCGCAAAAGATCATCCGGACTTCGTCCACCATAAACCCCTGTTTCCTCATGGATCCACCATGGCACATCAACCTTCCCATAAGTCGGAGAAAATTTAACTGTAGGCACAAGAATGCCCCGGCCATCCGGAGCCATAACTTTTTTAAAAAATTCCCGGTCTTTAAGATCTCTAAATCCCCTTCTCATTTCATCGGCATTATTCTGTCCACTCAGAAAAGTTCTACCATACCCTACGAAGTGATTCATGGATAAAGCATCTTTTGTCAGAAAGGTCAGCGGTTTATCTAAAAATCTTTCTGCCCTAAAGGCCCTTTCTTTATCGGGGTGATCTCCGTATCTATAAACTTTAGGACTAGGAAGGCCCATTTTCCTCCAAGCAGAGCAATAAAGAACATGATCCATACGGCTTTCAGCTCTAGAAACAAGTACCTGGTGATTGTCAATAGCTACGCCGGGCCTATTACTCAACTTATGCACAGGACTCATAATATTAGTTCCATCAAGCCCGTAGAGTGCATCAAGCGCCCTCGTTTCAGGGGTTCTAAACACCTTTCTTACAGGATCGCTAGAGTAATTACTAGGTATTTCTACTTCCTCAACACCATTACCAAGATCTTTTCCCATTTTTACTCCGAAGCAATTACAACACCACAATACTTAAATACCACTTCCCCTCTAGGGAGTAATAGAATGGACACAGAAAAAACACTCCAAGAGCTAGGCCTGACAAAGGGCGAGGTCAGTGTATACTTCGCATTATTCAGCCTAGGAGAGACAACAGTCGGACCGATATCTAAACTATCTAGAGTCAGTCACGCAAAAGTATACCCTATCCTCGATAGATTAATAGAAAAGGGTCTAGTGAGCCACGTTATAAAACAGGGAAGGAAAAACTTCTCCGCCACAAATCCGAACAGCCTAACCGAGCTACTAAATAAAAAAATCAGAACCCTCGAGGACAAAAAGTCAAACATAAAAAAAATAGCAAGCAGTCTCTCAAAAAAACAAAAGTCAAAAGAACAAACACAATACTCACGAGTCTTCGAAGGATTCAAAGGTCTAAGAAATTTATTTTCAGAGCTTTTTGAAAAAAACAGAAATAAAGAAATCCTAGTATTCGGGCTGGACGACGTCCTGTCAGAAGATTCATTCGCGAACTTCCTTACATTCTATCATGACCTCCGAAAAAAGAAAAAAGTCAAGATCAAGTTAATCCTCAACAAGAACAGTAAGAAGGTCCATCAGGGATATAAAAAATCAGGGGCATTTTCCATACAAGATAAGACAAAGTTCACAGACAAAATCTTCCCAATCGGAACATTCATCTTATCTGACCACGTCATCACAATAGTTACAGACAAAAAGGTCACGGCCTTCGACACGAAGTCAGGACAGAACGCAGATAGATACAAGAAATTCTTCGAGAGCGTTTGGAGATACCCTTAAACATCATCCAAAGATATAAATAAGATCACCACTATAAACCATAATGAAGATCTATGAGGTGATAGTGTCTCCGGAATTCAAAAAAGAATTCTATAAATTACCAAGCAAAATACAAGAGAGAGTTCGTAAAATTTTAAAAAAATTAGAAACTAGGCCTACGGGATCTCCGTTGAAATGGAACCTCAAGGGATTTTACTCAGTTCATTTCAACAACAATCACTACAGACTAATTTATGTTAAAGAAGACAAAATAATAAAAATCATGGCTCTACACGTCGGAAAAAGAACCAACACTTTTTACAAAGAATTTGAAAAGGAAATGAAGAGAAGGGGGGGCGATTTATTACAATAGCCATAGAAAGCTATTTAAATCAAGCTCAATTAAATTAAATATGGAAAATACTTCTACCAAAATGAAAATTGAAAGAATAATACAAGAAAGAGATTCCTGGAAAGAAACAGCATTGGTAGCTGGGAATCCAAGGGTGATGCAATCTATCGAAAAATCCCTTAAGCAGATTTCTTCCGGTGAAGCTATCCCCCTAGCTCAATTATAATTTTTCAGGTATAGTTGATAATATATGGCCTCAAAAAGAATCAAGATAACCAGCATCGTCCTATTGTTAATCTTCTTGGCCTTAACAATAATTATTCTAGCCCTCCAGGGAAACCCATGCCCAACGGACAAGGCGCTCAACACAGCGATAACAGTTATCGAAACGCCAACACTTACAACTATATCAGAAATCATCGCGGTCATCTTCGACACAATAACCCTGGCAATCATCTCGCTAATCATCGCAGGATACCTAATTTTCAAAGGATCAAAGAGAGAAGGAATCTTCTTCGCCTCAACAGTAGTCGCAACAACAGCACTAGTCTTCATTATAAAAAACGTCATTCAAAGAGCTCGACCGCTAAACGCACTTATCGCAGAAACAAATTTCTCATTCCCAAGCGGCCACGCGACAATCATCGTCGTCTTCCTGGGCCTAATCATCTACCTAGTATCAAAATCCAAAGCCAAAGAAAAAACAAAACTCGGAATCAAAGTCGAGCTAACAATCCTAGCAATCTTTGTGATGTTCACAAGACTCTACCTGAGAGTTCACTGGCTAACCGACGTTTTAACAGGAGCCGCTCTCGGCGGGTTCATTCTAGCGACGAGTATAATTATCTTCGAAAGAAAATGAGCGGGCCGCACACGCCGCGTGTGGCGGCCCAATCACCGCAGCCAAAAGCGCGATGACGATGATATATGATAGCAAAACCAACAAGAATTCTTACTTAAGCTTTTTGTATTTAATTAAAATAAGAAAAATTTAAATAGGCAAATTACCCCTCAAGAGTAACAAATGGCAGCTATATTAGAAGATTTAGGAACAGCACACGAAGTGGGACAAAGAGCACACCTAGATAGGTTGGCACAGCTACAAAGCAAAGAAATACAAATATTAGGCCCAGGTAGACCAGTCCCAGAAATATCCGGGGCTATACCCCTAGAGGTAGAATATATGTGGAACGTTCTTCGTGGTGTTGTCGGATCAGAACAGATCGGTTCGGGAATTACATTAATATCGCCAATGGACGATCGTAGAAGAGAGCATTTCAGAACCCAAGAAAGCACAGGAACACAACAGCCCATAATCTATTGCCGCTCATTCTTATTCGAGCAAAGAAAGGGTATGGTTGGGAGGGTGTTTCTTGAGAGAGGAGTAACCCCCCAGGGCATGAATGGCTACATAATAACTCCAGATAATTATCGGTGGAAAGAAGGCCGAGAATTACTTCAAAATGCATGGATGTGGCCTCAAGAGTCCATAAATCATTACAATGAAGAGAAAAAATAAAAGTACGCGTAATAATTCCCTACCTAAGTTTCTTATATCCAATCCAAATTAAAAAAATCAAAGCAATACCGAGCATCACCGTCCGAAGCCAATCAGTAAGTGAACCCCAATATCTAATCGTCCCGTAAACAATCATGATTACACCGCCACCAAGAAGTCCACTTGAAATCGCCTCGACGACAAACAAAAACGAAACGATAATCACGATTATGCCTATAATCACATTGGCAAAGAAAACATTCCTCTCATAAACATCACTAGCAGCATCAAACTCCGGCCTACATTCAAAATCTTGATCGCAATAACCTTCGGAGGTAGGGGGAAGTTCGACCCTCTCGGAGACTTTCCCAGTAACCTGTGGATTCCACTTGCCGTCGACAGCAATACAAGTAGCTTCACTGTCAATAGTAGGCCTATCTATATATTCCCCACAAAAATCCTCATACTCCGGCGCCGGATAAACCGACTGAATCGCATAAGCAAAAAAGAAAACCACGACCAACGCCACAGCTATCCCCAAAATAATATGTTTTAGGAGGTGTCGGGCCATAAATAATTAAGGAAAAAGAAGTTTATAAGTTTTGGGAAGAGCGCAAAGATAACCAAAGTAATATGGGACAAGTCGCTCCTGCTAACACACTTATAAACGCCCCCTGTGCGTAATCTCGTGGCGAAGTCCGAGATGAAGCCCCAATAACAACAGCTGCTCAATTCACAATAATATCTACTTCCCCCTAACAACAAAAACCTCATCACTCCTACTTCCCCCTAACAACAAAAACCTCATCACCCTTCCCGCACCTAGGCAACTTCACACCAACCTCATCACCTTTCTTGCAACTCTTAACTTTTTTACCATCCAACTCAATACTCCTAACCTTGATTCTCTTAACGCCGATATTATCACCAATAACATAAACCTCATCTCCGACCTTCAACTTTCCAGATAACATTTCAACCGAAGCCGCACCAGCCTTTGGCCAATATCGAACAACCCGACCGACCCGCTCTTTCCGCTCCTCCTGCTCGCCATTCTCCGAAAAACTAAAATCATCAGCCGTCGGCATCTTCAAGTAAAACCCAGAACTAAAACCGCGATGATAGACCTTCTTCAAGTTTTTAATTCCGGAAACAATCTCGGCATGACTCAACTTCTTATCAAGCGCCTTCCGATATTCTGAGACAACCGCCTTAACGTACTCCGGCGACCGATTCCGACCCTCGATCTTAAACGAAACAATCCCAGCCTTCTTCATCTTATCGACAAACGGCAACGTGCAAAGATCCTTCGCCGACATCACTCGGTTGTTCTTTAATTTCAATTCATGCCCCGCGTTATCCTTGACGGTCCAAGCCCGACGACACGGCTGCGTGCAAGCGCCACGATTAGCAGAAATCCCGTGAAGAAATTGCGAAGTAAAACACCGCCCCGAAACCGCAACACACATAGCGCCGTGAGCAAAACATTCAGTAGGAATAATCTTAGATATCTTCTTTATCTGTTTCAAATTCAACTCTCTAGCAAGAACAACTCTCTCCGCCCCAAGCTTCTTGTAAAACTTCGCAGCCGCAACATTAGAAATCGAAGCCTGGGTCGAAACATGAAACGGTATACCATACTTCTTACACAACTCAATCACAGATAAGTCCCAACAAATAATCGCATCGACCTTTCCCTTCGCCACCTTAATAACTCGCTCGATCTTCTTCAACTCACCATCGTAAACAATAGTATTCAAGGTCAAGTATCGTCGAACATTTCCGCAAACTTTCTTTATCTTATCTAGATTACGAGCGCTAAAGTTCCGAGCCCCGGCCCTCATATTAAATCCCTTAATCCCGAAGTATACCGCGTCGGCCCCACCATCAATGGCTGCACGCAACATCGCGAAATTCCCAACCGGCGCAAGCAATTCATATTTCATATTCGTAGAAATCCAAAGAAGGTTTTAAGGTTAACTAATTCATCTCGTCAATAATTGATCGACGTATTTCGTATCCCCAGTAAAACTACCCTTCATTATCGCCCCAGTCTCAGCAACGTCCATTCCAGCCTTGTACGATCTCTCGCTCCTAAGGGACTCATAAAGATCACACGCCGCCACGATCTGAGAGAACCATTCCATCCTAGGATTATTCGCCCGTCGTTCTCTTCCGGGCCTAACAGCTCTCCGACGCCTAGTAAAGCGAGGATAAGCATTTTCCTGATATTCGTGATGTCCGACCACTGTCTGCCGCAGTTCATCTCCAAGCCCGTGAAGCAGTTCAAAACCCATTCTGCTGTGTTCGTTGATCGTCAGTCTTTCAAAATCAGTCAGAGGTCCTTCTTTGTCTAAAATATAAAGAGGAATGCCCAGCTTCCCTATGTCGTGAAACAAGCCAGCACGACCAAGAAGATGGAGGCCGGAAGCCCGCACCACACCATTTTCAAATCCCAAATCAACACAAAGCAGTCCAGTCCTTAGGCTATGTTCAAAAGTAGAATTATTATAACCCCTCAAGAGATCAAGATAAGAACGAACGCACTCTTCCGATGCGAGGTCAGAAATAACAGACCTAGATTCGGGAAACCTTAGTTGATAACTATCAGCAACACTCATAACCTATCAGCGTCACGGGAGTATATAAAATTAATCTTGTCGTAACCCAAAAATGACAAAGATAGTAAGTTTTATAAAGATAGAATAAGTCAAATAAATATGGAAAAATCGGCAAATCAGATCGAGAAAAACATTTCCGCTAGTTTTGGCTACGTCAAGAAAGACATGCTTATGTTGAACGACGCATTCTCAGACCTCCACGACAAGATGCAACACCTGAGCCTGAACCACGCAACACTTCTATCAGAAATCGAAAGACTAAGATCTGAACTAGCTGGCAAGAAGAAAGCTCCGGCGAAGAAGCCCGCAGAAAAGAAACCGGTGAAGAAAAAATCATCTACGAAAAAGAAGGGAACGAAAAAGAAAGTAGTTAAAGAAACGACAGTTTATTCTTAGAACCCACTTAGAAATCTTTAAAAACCGATTCGCCAATTAATTATCAAGCCTCAATAGTATAGTTCTTTACATTTTGTCAACCTTTATAAGTGCTACAATCCTGTATATACTATGAAAGAGTACCCCTCCTTTAAGCGTGGAGAAGTCCAAAGCGTGTTCTCTAAACTCCCCAAGGGAGAACGCGAGATAATTAATAGCTTTGTGAAGTATGTTTCTATTACATCCAGTTCAGATAAGAGGTTGGAAAATAACCGAAGGACACTAACCCAATTCAGATATATAACTAAGAAAGATTTTGACAAGGTGACACTACAAGATCTAAGAGATTATCTCTCGCTGTTAAAGGCAAGTAAAAATACTAACTCAACTCAAAACGAATACAAGGCCTCGATTAAAAGATTCCTTCGTTGGAAGTTTAAGGATTGGTCCGATAGATTTCAAAACTTAGAAGATATAAAGTTACATATGAAAATGAATGAGGAGAAGATTAACTCCGAAACATTAGTAAGCAAAGAGGACGTGGAGAAAATTGTAAAGGCAGAGAAAAGAACTTATTGGAAGGCGTTCTTTTTGGCGTTATATGAAAGCGGATTAAGGCCAGGAGAATTAAGAAATCTAACCTGGGATAAAGTAAAGTTTAATGTTGACGGAGATATTTCAGAGCTTAATGTCTATGCAACCAAAACCCACAAAGCAAGAAGTGTTTACGTTTGTGAAGCTACTTTCTATTTAAAGAAATTGAAAGAGCAAAGAGAGGATATAAACAACCCCTTACTTTTCCCTGCTAATAGAGATCCTTCTAAACCATTAAGAAAAGATACCGCCAGCCATTGGCTAGGAAGAATATCAGAAGAGGTTTTAGGAAGGAGAATATTCCCTTATATTTTAAGACATTCTCGAGCAACAGAACTTTATACAAATGCTAGTATACCAGACAAGATCGCCCAGAAGTTTCTAGGCCATAGTAAGAGTATGGGTGATGTTTATACTCACTTATCGAATAAAGATGTTAAAGAGTCCATGGTAAAAACAATTTATAAATTTGAAGACTTGCCCCCAGAGAAAAAGGCCGAGTTGGAGAAAAAACTAGAGGCGCAACAAGTAACCATAGATAAACTCTGGAAGGAGAAAGTTGAAGCAGCCAAAGCACTCGTGGGCTTTGGAAATCAACTTTTAGAAATAAAAAGATCTATAAAAAAGAAAAAATAAAACATTCCAACTAAGAGATGGCAGAATTTAGATTCTGAATTATTTTCCTACAAATAACTTCCTTAAAGCAAAATTAACTACCTGCGCTCTGCTTCTCAAATCTAACTTAGGATT
>Ga0075122_10003211_pt1 | contig 10342 bp, 6 predicted proteins | sample AntAceMetag02UKB_FD_69790 | JGI IMG/M metagenome (GOLD analysis project Ga0075122, IMG submission 69790) | Saline lake microbial communities from Ace Lake, Antarctica - Antarctic Ace Lake Metagenome 02UKB | ecosystem: Environmental > Aquatic > Non-marine Saline and Alkaline > Saline | place...
GGTTTTGCTATATCGAATATGCGAAATAATACAAAAGCAATCAGAGCAAAGCTCCATGTGAATTCAATCATTACTACAGGAAGCATTGCAATCATCATTCCTATGACTTCATCTATAACAATGAAAGACTGGTCAACATCATTCCTTGGAATCCTCTTAGAATATCTAATAGCTGCATATCCAAATCCTGTAAATACTGCAACTATGCTTAGGTATGCAATTAAACGATCCAATCCTGCATTAGGAAGAATAGGAATAAGTAAAACAATAAGTGGCAGGCTCACAATACTTGTAAATGTTCCTCTAAGTTTTGGGACAAAGCCCGTATAGAAGAAGCTGAGATAGAGAGTTATTAGCCATTGCATGCATCTATGCTATGCTGATTTTTTCTTTTGTAGAAGTTAAATTCACAATGGATACGATTCGAACGAATACTCGTTATTTCTGTACAATGTAATTACAATTCACGACGCTTATGAAATTATTAAAAATTGCAATTTGTTTATTTGTATTTAGCATCCCTATTCATTCTGTAGCCCAGGAGCCATCTATTGATTATGTGAAAGCGAAAGTGGTAGATGTTTATAACGAAAGAATAGGATTGTATCCAGTGCAGCAAGTCGAAGCTGAAATAATTACTGTGCAAAAAGAAAAGACAGTTCACTTTTCAAATACGGTTATAAATAATAGAGATGATTTACGTCTCAACGTTGGTGAAAAAGTAATTTTGCAAAAACTGATTCGACCAGATGGCTCTGTCGATTATTTTTTCCAAGAGAAATACCGTTTGCCAGCCATTTTAATTCTATGCATTCTATTTTTCATAGTAGGTGCGATAATTGGCAGAAAACGAGGAGTTATGTCTATTTTGGGGCTAATTGTATCTATTGGTATTATCTTTTTTGTTTTCTTCCCACTAATTCTTAAGGGATGGAATCCATTACTTGTTATTGCTATTGGATCGGTTTTCGTTGCAGGTGCTACTATTTTAATATCTCATGGATTATATAAACGGACATATATAGCTCTTATTTCCACGTACATCACACTATTGTGTGCAATCTTACTTGCTATGTTTTCGGTTTCTTTTGCAAGGATTTTTGGATTGGGGAGTGATGAGAGTGCATTTCTACTGTTCGATGCACCAATCCAAATTGATCTAAAGGGTCTTTTCCTTGGCGGTATTATTATTGGTGCTCTTGGTGTTTTGGATGACATAACAACGACACAGGTTGCTGCTGTTGAGGAGATAAGTAAGGCAAATCCTTCCTATAAGTTTAAGCAGTTATATAGCGCTGGTTTTTCTGTTGGGTATGAACATATTGCTTCTATGATTAATACGCTTGCACTTGCTTATATTGGAGCTTCTCTTCCTCTTTTCTTATTGTTTTTCCTTTCTGAGGATATGCCTGTTTGGGTAATAGTGAACAGCGCTTTTTTGTCTGAGGAAATCATAAGGACGTTAGTAGGAAGTACGGCTTTACTTCTTGCTGCGCCAATTTCTACTTGGATTGCTGCACGTTCCTACGAATAGCTATCTATTTATTTGTAATTACCCTTTTTGTTGGTAGAATTTTTGTCTATGGATACTATAACTGTTTACATATTCCTAAGCGTACTTGTTGTAAGCCTTGTTTCGCTTGTTGGAGTGCTGTTACTACTCTTAAACGAGAAAGTCTTACGCAAATCAATCCTATACTTTGTGAGTTTTTCAACGGGGGCACTTCTTGGGAGCGTTTTTCTACATTTCCTTCCGGAAATTTCAGAGCACAGCGAACATATGTCAGAAGCTATGATAATGATTCTCTTTGGAATCATTTTTTCGTTTATTATTGAAAAGTTTATTCATTGGAGACACTGTCACGATCTTGATTGCAGAGCGAACATACATCCAGTAGGCACTCTTGTTCTCATTGGAGATGCTGCTCACAACATACTAGATGGAATTTTAATTGCCACGAGTTTTCTTGTGAGTGTTCCACTAGGTATTTCTACAACAGTAGCTGTTATTTTGCATGAAATCCCACAGGAGATCGGGGATTTTGTTGTATTGCTTCATAGTGGATATACGAAAGGAAAGGCGTTGTTTTTCAATCTTCTTTCAGCGTGTTCAGCATTTATTGGGGCTGCTGCAGTGCTTCTATTGAGTGCAAATATTGAGGGAATTGAGCATTTGCTCATGCCCATTGCAGCAGGAAATTTTCTTTATATTGCAGGTTCAGACCTTATTCCTGAATTGCACAAAGAGGTGCGTCCAGCTAAATCAGCATTTCAACTTCTATTCATGATTGCAGGTATTGGTCTTATGTATGCGATGGCTATAAGCCATGCACACTAGATAATTGGTTCTTCGAATTTCTCTTCCACCATCTTTAGTTCCTCTTCGCTTGGTGGTTCTGTTGCTGCCTCATCCCATTTGCGGAGCTCTTCTTCTACATTCTTTTTGGGGCTGCAGTACTTCTCACGTGATTGATCGATAATTGCTTTGGAGTTATCTTCTGTTACATCAGGAACATCTAAAGTTCTGGCAGAGAATGGTTCGCGAATTTCACCTTTCACAGACATCTTAATGTAGAACTCACGTACTCCGAGGTTAATAATATCTCGCTCTTTGAATATAGGAGCAAACTCTTCTGCCATTACAGCGGCGTCTTCTGCTCCAACACGGAAGCTGACCATAGAGCCAACATTACCGAATACCGTTTGTTTTATCTTCTGGCTAAGCTGCCCCATGTATTGATGAGCGATAGTGAGATTAAGGTGATACTTACGAGCTTCGGACATAATTTCGTAGAACGTATCAGTAGCAAAGTTCTGGAACTCATCTACATAGAAGTAGAAGTCAGAACGTTGATCTTCCGGTATATCTGCACGACTCATAGCTGCCTGATAAATCTTTGTAATAATCATGGCACCCATAAGCTGGGAGTTTTCCTCTCCCAGAAGCCCCTTAGAAACTTTCATCAGTAGAATCTTTTTGTTATCCATCACATCACGAATATCAAATTTGGTTTCCGACTGCCCTACAACATTGCGCATCATATTTGTGGCAACGAACTGCCCAACCTTATTTAGGAGTGGCGTAATAGCGTCAGCATCGAACTTCTCGGACCATGCTGCGAACTCCGAAACCCAGAAACTCTTCACCACGTTATCTTCTATTCGTGCCACAATCTTTTGGCGGTAGTTCTTATCACTCAACATCTTAAGTATCGAAAGAACTGTAGTATTAGGGCTGTCTAGCAATGCAAGAATCGTGTAGCGCAGTACGTGCTCCAAGCGATCTGACCAGTTAGTTCCAAAGAGTTTCTTGAAGATGTCCAAAATACCTATGGTGAGCTGCATCTTATATGCAGGGTCTACTCTCTCGAGCGGATTGAAAGCAATGGGGAATTCCGTATCTGCAGGGTCAAACAAAATTACGTCGTTGATCCTTTCCTGAGGAATATGTTTGAGAATGTCATCTACCAAATCTCCATGAGGGTCTAATACGCCTACTCCTTTGCCTTCCTTAATGTCGTCATAAATAAGAAGTTCAAGAAGCTTGCTCTTTCCTACACCAGATTTTCCTACTGCGTAGAGGTGTCGTCTTCGGTCTTCACGACGAATACCAAATGGAACGAGGTTATTGTGGTAATTCGTAATACCAAATCCGCTTACGTTTTCCTCCTTTGCAAGTGGTAAGTCCCTAGGCGGATCAGATTTTCTAGCAAGAACGTGCACAATGTGCGGAACAACGTCGGAGTTTGGAAAGTAGTACAGCGTAGCAACTTCCTTCGCACTCAAGATGTAACCGTGTGCATGTCTGCGAGACCTGTACTGCCTCACGAAATTGGGGCTTGTAGTGATTCTGCTTGCCTGGAAGCCGTTTATATCCGTGTCATTGAAGTGGTAGAAGCTATTTACGACTGCTTTTAGCTTCTGACGCGCCTCTGCGTCATTCTGACCAACATACGCACAGCGAATGCTCACACGGAAAGGTTTGGTCTTTTCTTTCTCCTTTGCAGCCTCAAAACGTATCTGGTTTATTCCCTTTAGTCCCTCTTTTCGCATACGGTCTCGAATTGAGAAAAATTTCTTAAATCGTACAAAAATAAACCTCCAATTACGGAGAAAGTGGAACTTAGCCGTATCATCGTGAGGTTCCACAATAATTTGTACCCACACTTGTTCGTCTGATTGAATCTTAGAAATTACAGAGAAGAGTCGTGACATACTGTCATCTTCAAACTGATCATATGTGCGAATGGGGTAAACATCCTTTTCTCTTAACCCGAGCGTAACGCCAGCAACCATCTGCTCTCCCTCATCGAAATTAAGTGTGTAGTCTTTAGTTTCGGAGATTTCTGCGTCAGGGAATATGGAATAGATGAGTCCCTCAATAGTCTTTTTAAAGTTCTCTCCGACCGTTATATAGAAGTAGGTGTATTGCTCATGTCCAAAGAACTCAAGCGAAAAGCGCACTCCCGTAACGGTGTTACGTAAGCTTATAAGGAGCTCCTGGAACTTTGATTCCATTTTTACGTGGCCTTCTTCCCCTTGGGGGATGGTGATATGAAGATAGTTTAAATCGGCCATTTATCTTCTATTTTTGAGTAAAAATGCCTATTTGTAAACAATTTGGTTTATTCAACGCAAATTAATATATATCAGCTTTGTATGCCTCCTCCGAATACACAATCTCAGGTCTATCTGGGGCGTAGTTACTGAGAATCTTTTCACCTGTCTTTGCGCACTCCCTTTCCCATAAGCTGTAGGGATTTTTGTGTGAGAATCTATCTACGTGACGCTGATTAGGATGCCTGCGAGGCAGTGGTAGCTTATGATCTCGGTAAAATTGCAGTTCCTGTTTAACAATTTTAAATGGCTTGCCAGTTACTTCACAAACTATTGCCCAGTTCAACACATCATCAGGAACATCATTAGAATCGTCAGGTAGCTGATTTGCCTGGATTGTCTTATCGGCTTCCACAGGTGACTCGTAATCACTCCATTGCCATCCTTTCTCTTCAACTTGATCCTTAGTCAGTGGATACCACACTTGTGCCATGGTCTCGTTATAACCAAAGGCAGATATTGTGGGCGGAAAGAATTCGCCCCATTCTCCGGCTTCTTTCATATGTTCTACGATCCTTTTTGCAAGATCTTCATATTCATCCTTACTGTATTGCTTATTAAAAATGCAATGCTTCTTATGTCGCAGAGCAATACATCCAAGAAGGTTTGAACTAGATCGTGAGCAGAAGAAGGAGTAGTAAACATCCGAGCATCCCTGAATTACATAGTAGTCCGAAAGGAGATTTCTCGTATTGGCGCCACATACACAACAGTTATAACAGAGCTCCATTCCATCACCCCAAATATGTACATCCATGCAGTCTTTGCAGCCCATAATGCAATTTGTGCAGTAGCGAGAATCTTGCATGTTAGCGCAATCGAAGCACATATAGGCATTCTTCGAGTTATCGATACTATCGCCCACTGAGTCGATGTTCTGCTCGCCACGAGTTGCTCTCACAGGCTGTGTTTTGAAAAGCCCTTCTGCTTTCGCATTCATTTTCTGTACCGCTGAGTAAGAAGAACTCTTAAATTGTTGTAGGAATTCTTTATATTCCTCTTTTGTTTTTTGTTCATTAAATATGCAGTACTGTTTCTGACGAAGGTTTGCACAGCCGAAACAGTGTTTGCAGCCAATGCAGTCACGCAAAAACCAGCTGTCCCAGCAGTTCTTGCAGTGCTGTGAGTACTTGAGGCCATAGCAATCGGTACAGTACACACACTCATAGCAAAGTTCGCAGGTCGTTAGGAAAATAAAGTCCATACAGCTCTTCGCTCCGGCAAAAGAATGTCCGTGGTAACAGTCCTCTCCGCGTTCACCGTCAAAAACCATGTAACAGTTTTTAAGCTTGTAGTTGTCATTCGTGTAGTCGCTGTTCACGCTGTCGCCGAGTACATTGAGCGCGATTAGCGGAACTGTTTCCATGAGTTCTCGAAATTGTTCAAAGAATGGACGATTAAAATCAAAATCTTTCCCATATTCCATTGGGTCCCAGTCATCACTCCACCACATTTCCTTGGAGTATACGGTGAATGGCTTATCTGGTGAATAGATGGAGACAGTGGGTTTATTTGTGGATGCACAAGTGTTTTTATAAAGAGATCGACAGTTATAAAAAGCTAGCCTGCGTTGCAACCTGCAAGGGAAGCACATGCTTGGTGCAGGAATGTCGTACTTCTTTCCACCAATCACTGGTGAAGTTTTATCTAGAAGAGCAATATCCTCTTTTGTGACATCAAAAGCTTCTGAGCACTGGGAGCAGGCATACCTTGTACCGGAGCGCAGCGACTGGTTCGAGGTTTGTTTCATTGGGATTTATTGCACCTCATTCAGATAGCACTCCTCACAATAAACTATCTCTGGTCTTTCCGGAGCATAGCTAGTGACTATCTCTTTATTGCATTTACCACACTTGCGATCCCAAAGTTTCCAAGGGTTCCTAGCAGCACGCCTAGTGGCGTTGCTGCACCAGAAGCAGAAGAGCTCTGTAGGCACATTAATCTGCTTTCTTAGTTCGAGCTCCTGCTTAAGGAGTTTGTAGTTCCTACCGCAATCTGAGCAGGCATACACACCATCGCAGTACGAATCATCAGTCTCGGAAATAGCATCAGGCAATTGTTTGTTTGCAGGTTGGAATTCCTTCTTATCTGGTTCACGCCACTGATATCCCTTGGCAAGCACATCCTCCTTTGTAAGTGGATACTGGTCTTGAGCCATGGATTCGTTATAGCAAAATGGCGCGAGAGTAATGGGGAAGAACTGTCCCCATTCTCCGGTTTTCTGCATGTGCGTGATGATCTTAGCTACCATCTCTTCATACTCATCTTGAATGTATTGTTTATTGAATATGCAGTATTCCTTGTGTCTGAGTCCGCAACATCCAAACAAATTCGAACTGTGAACGCAGTTAGTTGTGTAGTAAAAGTCTGCGAGCTGGTCTAAGCAGTTCGCGGAGAAGAGTAGATTTTGCGCATTATATCCGCACACAGAACATTCATACATTCTCTGACCGTCGCCACACTCATGTAGGTCTCTTCCGTTCTGCACGGGCATAAATCCCTGATATGTGTAACTACAGTCCCACTGTTGTTCGCAATCAAAACAATTCTTTGCAGACTTACACTGAACTAGGTAATCACCAATAACATCTTCGTTCTGCACTCCATGAATGTACTTTTGTGGATACTCGAGCTTGAGTTTTGCGAATCGATCTCTTGATTGCATCACAGCTTGCCTCGAACCGAGCATTGCCCGGAAGCTTTCGAAATCTTCTTTGCTTACTTGCTTATTTTCCACGAAGTACTCCTTGTTTCTAAGATTGCTGCACATGAGACATTTTTTACAACCAATACAATTCTTGAGGAACATTGAATCCGCGCAGTTCTCGCAATCCTGCAAGTAACTCGAACCATAGCAATCAACACAGTCAATGCATTGGGTGCAGAGTTCACATCTTCGGCTGCGGTAACAATCTGCACAGCTCCTGCAGCCGTTTATGCTGTAACTGTAGTAGCAGTCCCAGCACTCGTCCGAGTCGAAAATGAAGTAACAGTTCTTATTCTTTCCTGCGTAGTTTGTGTAGTCACAGTTTTGATCGTACTGATACCCAGTAAGAAGGCTGAAGTGGGGGACCGCTATACAGAGTTCATGGTACTGCTCAAAAAATGGTCTATTAAAATCAAAATCTCGTCCATATTTCATAGGGTCCCACTGATCGCTATACCACGCTTCTTGGTCGTATATCTTGTAAGGACTCTCTGGGTGAAAATTACTGAGAATTTCTTTTCCTGTGAGATCACATTTCCTTTTATATAAGTTAACCTCATTTACCTGAACCATACGTCTCTGTTGCCTGCAGTCTGAGCAGAGCGTAGGAGGAGGAATAGAAAACTTCTTTCCAGAAAATATTGGAGAAATCTCTTCAAGAAACGCCAAATAGTCATCACCTATCTCAAAGGCTGCTTTGCATTGAGTGCATTTGTTCTTCATTAAATTCAGTATACCTCAGCGAGGTAGCACTCTTCACAAAAAACAGTTTCTGGCCTATCCGGCGCATACGTAGTTTGCATCTTTTCGCCGCACTTTTTGCATTCTATTTCCCATAGTTTTTGTGGATTCCTAAGTGATAGCCTTCTTTTATGCCTTTCCTCGGGGTGTGAATGGGGAATTGGAATATTCCTCTCACGGTAGAACGAAAGTTCCTGTTTGGTAATTTTGAATGGTTTTCCACTCACTGCGCATGTAATTGCCCAGTTTAGAATGTCATCTGGTATGTCTTGGATGTCTGCTGGAAGTTTTTTTGCAGGAATGACTTTTTCTACATCTAATTTTTCAGGTTTCTCGTTTATCCATTTCCATCCATTGGCCAAAACATCCTTTTTTGTCATTGGAAAAATCTGATTTGCAGCTGTTTCGTTGTACCCAAATGGAGAAATCCTAATTGGGTAGAATTCGCCCCATTCGCTGGATTCTTTCATGTGCTCAATTATTTTTGGTACAAGTTCTTCGTATTCTTCCTTCGTATATTGCTTGTTTAGTACGCAGTGTTTTTTATTTCTAATGCCTACGCAGCCGAAAATATCACTATTTACTATGCAGAATGAACTGTGATAGACATTGTTGTTTCTTCCACCAAATATATGATCTGATGCGAAACACATATATGCGTTTCTTCCAACAGCAATTCCTTCTGCACACCACTCAAGGGAAGTACAACCATCGAAGTCGTAAGAGTTTTTTACGCCACCTGGGAAATTAACAATCCATTTAGAATCCTCAGCGCCGTAACCATCAAAGCATTGGTAAACGTTCTTACAATTTTTAAGATGATCTCCCACTGTATTTTCACAATTTATTTGAACGTTGGCCCTTCTTGGGAATGTTGCAGATAGTTTTTTAATTTTCTTAAAGACACTATCTCTATTTTTCAGTTTTTCTTTAATTCTATCTTTATAATCCTTTTTCGAGAGCTGCTCGTTGTAGATGCAGTACTCCTTTTTAACTAAACCAACACAGCCGAAACAATTCTTTAGATTCCTTGAATCAATACATCCAAAGCAATCTTGGCAAGATACACATCCAATGCAATGCTGGCACTCATATAAAGAGTCTCCATCTAGGCATTCATAGCAATATTTGCTATCTATGAGGAATTGGCAATCGACGCATTCATACGATGACCAAACGTAGCAACCAAAGTAGCATTTTTCGTTATCGTCACTTGTTGTAAGAAGGTAGCAATCTTTGTTCCCGTATCCATAACGGCAATAGTCTGAGTTTTCGGAAGCAGCGTTAATTATTCCGAGTCGAGGAACTTCTAACATCAATTCAGAAAATTGATCGAAGAAAGGTCTGGAAAAATCAAAATCTTTTCCAAAGTCCATCCCATCCCATTGGTCACTCCACCAACAGTCATAGCAATACACTTTGTGCGGCTTATCTTCTGAATACGCGGAGACAATGTGCTTCTTACATAAATCACATTCCCTTTTATAGAAAGCATTTTCATTTCTAAATGCAAGGCGCCTTCTTCTTCTGTCTTCGGGGCAGAGCGCTGGAGGTGGAATAAGATACTTCTTCCCATTGAATACAGGAGATATCTTTTCGTAGAACTCTAGATCTTCATCAGTAACCTCAAATGTTGCTGAGCACTTGGAACAGGTATTTTGCATTGGGTTCTAGTATACCTCTTTCAGGTAGCACTCCTCGCATAAAATGGTTTCTGGGCGGTTTGGTTCGTAAGTTGTTTGGACTCTATTACCGCACTTGCTACAGCCCCTTTCCCACAGTTTTCGTGGATTTCGCAGAGCCATTCTTCTTTTGTGTCTCTCATCAGGATGCAAATGGGGGATAGGTAGTTTCATCTCTCTATAGAATTCCAATTCTTGTTTAACGATTTTAAATGGTCTGCTCGTTTCTTTGCAGGTAATTGCCCAGTTCAGAATATCATCAGGAATATCATCAATAGAGTCAGGGAGCTTCTCTGCAGGAATGGTTTTATCTACTTTGGGTATATCATCAACTTCATCCCTCCATCCTAAGCTCATTTTTTCTACTTCCTTCTTAGGAAGAGGGAAGTATTCCTGTGCAACAGTTTCGTTATAAGCAAATGGACTCATCTCCATAGGAAAGAATTCTCCCCATTCTCCATCTGTTTTCATCTTTTCTATTATTTTTGGAACAAGTTCTTCGTATTCTTCTTTGGTGTATTGCTTATTTAGGATGCAGTACTGTTTGTGTCTTAGACCTATACATCCGAAGCAATTTTTGGAAGAGAAGCAGTAA
>Ga0075122_10003212_pt1 | contig 10341 bp, 18 predicted proteins | sample AntAceMetag02UKB_FD_69790 | JGI IMG/M metagenome (GOLD analysis project Ga0075122, IMG submission 69790) | Saline lake microbial communities from Ace Lake, Antarctica - Antarctic Ace Lake Metagenome 02UKB | ecosystem: Environmental > Aquatic > Non-marine Saline and Alkaline > Saline | place...
GGATGATTCCACAAAGAAAGCCGATGGCGCCGCGTCCGTTTTGGATGGCACAGACGGGCAGGTCATGGTTGAAATTCCGAAATTTTACGTTAAATACGGATATGCCGCCAATGTTCACACCTGGGACATCAGCCTGTTCCCCCTGGCCGGTTTTGTGGCGCATCCCGCGTTTTATAAAGATGGCGCGTGGGTGGATTACCGGTACATGGGCACCTATGAAGGGAGCATGTATGATGATACAGCGGGTGCTATGTGTACTGACGCAACTGCAATTACGGATATTTATGCTTCTGGGGATAAGCTCTGTTCGATCACAGGCCAGTGTCCCAAAACCAATGAAACCCGAGCTGAATTCCGGGCGATGGCGTCAGAACGAGGCGCCGGGTGGCGGAACCAGGATTATTTCCTCACGACAGCGGTGCAGTTGCTTTATCTGATCGAGTACGCGGATTTTGATAGTCAAAGCATGATAAGCAACGGCCGCACCATGTTTTCAGCTGGATCATGGGTAATTGCCGGCACGGCTGGGTATATTGGCCGGACCGGATACAGCAACAGTGATGGGAATGCAAGTGGTGGGTCGAGCCGGGCGGCCGCTTTGAACATCTCAGCAATCGACACCTCCGAGGCGGCTTATAACGATTACATGAGCTATCGAGGCATCGAGAACTTCTTTGGAAATGTCTGGAAATGGATAGACGGGATCAACATCAACGACAACATCCCGTATGTTTGCAACAACGAGGGTAATTATGCAGACGACACGGATACAAATTACACGCGCCTGGTAACGATTGGCGGAGTTGACGTGACGCTGCATAATGCCAATGGAGATCCCGCAACCATAGCCCAAATTCAGGCCGGTTTTTTGGCCGAGTCTGTCGGGGCGTCCAGTGCGACGAAGATGTGCGATTATTACTACCAAGATGCCGACTGGCGGGTGGTTACGTTCGGCGGTCCTGCGAGTAGCGCTCTGTACGCTGGGGCGTTTTACGTCTTTGCGTATAACGCGTCGTCGTATGACTATGTGAATGTCGGCGGGCGTCTCTGCTTTTGAGGAATGGATTTTGAAATACAGAATTTCGCCATCCACAACACGTAACACGAAACGCGCGGTACGCGCGCGACATTTTGGTTTCAGGCCCCCCGGCTGGCGGGTGGTTAAATTCGGCGGTAATGCGAATAACACTCTGAACACTGGAGCGTTTTACGTCAATGCGAATAACACGTCGTCGAATGACAATGTGAATATCGGCAGGCGTCTCTACTTATGGATTACACAACTTTTTCATTGGGGCCAGAAACCATGCCACTTGGCAAAACACAAAGCAAGGCCCGTTTGTTGGTGCTGGTAGGCCGGTCGCGGTTCGAACGCTCCAGGGCGAAATAAGCAGACTATGAAACGATACGGAAACTTGTATCCCAAAATATACGACATGGAAAACATCAAAGAAGCCCATGATAGCGCCAGAAAAGGAAAAGCCCATTACCATGAGGTCCGGAAGATTAACGCGGACCCGGATAAATACCTGGGCCGAATCCAAACCATGTTGAAAAACAAAACCTTTAAAAATTCACCATACAGGGTCTTCATCAAGACAGGCCTTAAAAAAACCAGAACCATCCACAAACTGCCCTATTTTCCGGATCGAATCATTCACCATTGCATCGTCCAGGTCCTGGAGCCCTTATGGATCCCCTGGCTGATCAAAGACACTCTGGCCTGCCTGAAAGGGCGCGGTATCCACCAGGGGGTGAAACTTATCCGCAAGGCACTCAGGACCGACCCGGGCGGGACGCGGTATTGCCTCAAAATGGATGTCAAAAAGTTTTACCCGTCCATGGATCACGATATCTTAAAAAAGATCCTGGCGCGCAAAATCAAAGATCCGGATGTTTTGTGGATGCTGCGGGAAATCATCGATTCAACCCCCGCCGGGGTGCCTATAGGCAACTATTTAAGCCAGTATTTTGGAAATCTCTATTTAACCCCGCTGGATCATTTGATCAAAGAACAGCTCAAATGCCGCCACTATTTTCGATATTGTGATGATATGGTCATCCTGGAAGCCGACAAAACACACCTGCACGACATTCGCAAAGCGGTGGATATATATTTGCGTGATCACCTTAAACTAACCCTGAAAGGCGACTGGCAGGTGTTCCCGGTGGCGGTGCGCGGGGTCGACTTCCTCGGATACCGCTTTTTCCCAAAATATACCCTGCTGAGAAAATCAACCGCAAAAGAATTTAAGCGCAAAATGGCCGCCATTAAAAACGGAAAGTACAAAAACGCCACCCCCGTCACCATTGCCAGCACCGTCATGAGCTATCATGGCTGGATGAAACACGCCAACTGCCTCAATTTGTGGCACGCACACGTTGATGAGGAAGTCGAGGACCTGGTTGAGACCGCATGCCGCCGGGGCGGTATTCATAACCCACTAGAAAGGAGATTCGCATGAGCAATCCGGAAGAATCCAAAGAGAGGCTTCCCCATTGGGGCACGACACGCGGGAAAACCATCTTCCGCTACAGCCACCAGCAGAAAACCAAGCCCAATGAAGCCTATTGGACCTGTAATTATGTGTTGATGCCGGGGAACACGCCACAGACCGACGACGCCGCCAGGGCCTTGGCCATAACACAAATCCGCGCCGAAGCCAAATACCAGATCGAAGGGGTGGCCGGGTTTCCACAATGGTTTCAGGCCAACGTGGCAAACGGCATATACCCATCAGCAGTGGGCGATATCATGAAAGCCCATATCGCCGCTACTATCGCCGAATCAAACCGATGTGAAGACCTGATCACATCCGCTGCAACCATCAGCGAGGCGCTGGAAGTGATCCCCGCATGGCCGGAGGTATAACGACATGAAACATACCTATGACCCAACAGAATGGGAAGCCAAGAAACAGGCAAAAACAGATCTTGAAAAACCCCACGCTGCCCCCAACAGCGTCAAAGACTTGCGCGAGAGGGTCAACAAGATTGAACGGGCGCTCAACATCGCCCCCAGCGAGCAATAAAATGACCGTCGCCCTGGCCGATAAACGGAAAAAGCGTTTTACCGATTTCGCCGACGAGCCCAAACCATTGGACGGGGACAAGGTCAAGTTAGACGCGATTTTAAACCAGGAAATAGAAATTCTCGGTTGCCGCGTCGGATCCACTAAATATTCAAAGAACAAATCCGGAAAATATTTGACGATGCAAATTTTCCACAACGGATCTAAACACGTGGTTTTCACCGGGAGCGACGTGTTGATTCAACAGATGGAGAAATACAAAAATGAGCTTCCATTTGCAGCAACCATTGTAAAGGTCAACCGATATTACTCGTTGAGCTAAAGGATGAGAAGATGAAGGATCAAGATAATGATGACCTGAAATGGTGGTTCCTGGCTATGGGTCTGGCGTTAATTGCGCTGGTAATTAGGACTATAATGGTGGACTAAATGGACACAACTCAAATGCTCTGGGGAGTTAACTCGTTACTGATTGTGATTCTGGGTTTTATGGTCCGGTCCTGGGTCGGAAACATCAACGGTAAAATGGCGAGCAAGCAGGATAAAGCGGTTTGCAAAGAAAGGTACCCAAACCTTAAAGCCGATGTGACAACTCTTTTCTCACACAAACATCCTGTCCGTGAAGGTCAAGATGAAACCGGAGGCGTGATTATCCCATGAAAAGACAAGAGAGGCGGCGTACCGACAGGATAAAGAATCATCTAGGCTTTGGGGGCAAGGTTGCGTTCCTGATGGCGGTGTCTTTGTATCTGTATGTCACAATGTCATTGTTTTGGCCTTATGTGCCCATCAAAGTTCACAGCATCGAGATAATGAACCCAGACAAGACGGTTATCGCCGGGGAAAATCTGATCTACCAGGTCATGTACTCGAAATCCAAAACATACCCTGTCATTGCCGTCTCACGACAACTCATTGACGGGTTTATTCTAACCCTAGCCCCCGTAGCCGGGAGCAGCCTGCCGCTTGGCGAAAATCTGACGATTAAGGTCTGTGTTAGAATACCTAACTCTGCCGACCCTGGGACATACTACATGCGCCTATCGGCGATATATCAAGTCAATCACTTGCGGACTATTGTTGTCGCAGCTGATTCTGACAAATTTGAGATTGTGAAAAATAATGGATAAACAAATGGAAGCTCGGGTAAAGGCCCTGGAGACACAGATGGAAGCAATGATCAACCGATACAATTTCATGGCGACCGAAAGCGAGCGAAGGTATTTTATTTTTCTGGGTCTTGAAGAACGGTTGAAAAAGCTGGAACAGAGGCCGCAGGGTGGACGAAATGAGACGAAGTACAGGTAAATGGAACTAAACAAAAAGCAGACCGACATAAAACAGAAGATTGAAAAATTATCGGAAGTTTTCGGCATTGACCCAAACTGGGCAACCGCCGTAGCTATGGTTGAATCTTCGTTGGGTCTGCATCAGAAATCCCCTACGGGGTGCCGGGGTGTTTTCCAGATGTCGGGTATCGCCATGAAGGACCTTCTTTATGAAATGGAGAATCATGACGATGATATGATTGATATCGCCTGTGGGATTTTGTTTTTGCGGTTACTTCTAAGGCGGTGGGGGACCGAAGAGAAAGCCACTGCTCATTATTGTGATCCAAATGATTTATATTTTTACTTGGATAAGGTGCAGAAGTATATGGAAGAGTTTGGGGGTGGTGATGTCGCGTGACCCTTGGAGAGAGTATAAGGCATACGACCCCAACGAGCAGCGTAAAGATTGGGACAGGGCGCAGGGCAACCGAAGATGGGAGGTCCTTATTAACGTTAAAAGTATCTTTTCACTTGCTCGTAGAATTTTTGGAAAAAAGGAGAAATCATGAACTACGTAACGCTGGTGATACGGTTAATCCCGTTCGTAATCAAGATGGTTGGAATTTGTGAAAAGCTCTTTGACGGAATTCCAGATTCTAGCGCCGATAAGAAGGCTTTTGTTATGACCGCAGTAGAGGGTATATTTGGGGTTGTTATCGGAATTTCCACCACCGGGCAAAAAGAATTATGGGTCAAACTAGAACCGGCCATAGCTGCTGTCGTGGATGCAATTTGCGGGGTAATATTTCCGCATGAGGAGGACAAATAATGAACCTGGACGCTTATATCATTGAGTGGATAAACGGGAACTGGCTGTTTCTCACGATGCTCATAGGACTGCTAAAGGTCATAGCTAAAATGACGCCATCCGTCTATGATGACCAGATTGTTACAATGCTTGCGGGTGCGGTTGGGTTGGTTAAGAAACCGCCGGTGGGGGTTCCACCTCTCAAAGACCGGGGAGAAGAATTGCAATAAAACACGCCACATGATGCCCCAAAAACATCACTGGTCGCATTCAATATGCGACCAACAAAAATCCACACAAACATAAGAAATAAAAGGGCTTTTTAACCACCAAAAGCCCTGACACGGTAGGGGTCCAGGGTTCAAATCCCTGCGCGCCTACCAGAAGAAAATCAAGGACTTAGGTCAATTCGACTAAGTCCTTTTTTTTTGGGTTTTTGGTCGCAATTTGTAGGACCAAGCATAAAATAAACCTTCGCTATGTTGGCCAATTCACGATTTGATCTTTCGATTATATCGTTCCAGGCGCAAATTCATCCCATCTAATCGTGTTTTATCGGTTGCAAATCCGCTTCGAGACATGGTATTAAAAGGCCAGGAGCGAAATAGAATGGGCGGAAAAGACGCATATTTTCACATTGTTTACGACGGGCCTGCGCTTGACTCCAACGAGATGGATGTCAAAGACCTAGCCCCTGCTCTTTTGGCAATTTCAGAGGCGCTTGAAGAAACGAACCGGGTTTTCAACCAGGGCCGGGCGGAGTTGGCCGTCAACATAAAGGCATCATTTAAAACAGGCTGTTTCGGTGTTGACCTGCATGTTGTACAAGATATTTTGCAGAACATTCTAAATTTAGTTAATACAGACAACCTTGCAGCGGGCGCGGACCTGTTAGCATATCTCGGATTTGGCGGAACGGTTGTTACTGGAACCACAAAGGGGTTGATTCACGTATTAAAATGGCTCAGGGGACGGGTCATAAAGAAAATTGAGATAAAAGATGACGTTGCAAAAATTCACACCAAAGATGATTTTTTTGAAGTTGAAAAAGCCATTGTAGAGCTACTAAAAAACCATAAAATCAGAAAGGCGCTTGAGAAAGCTATCTTTGAACCACTTGAAAAAAGCGGCATTGACTCCTTCGCCGTTACGGGTGGCCTGCAGGAGGCCAAAGAGGATCATTTTGTAATTATCAGCGCTAATGAAAAAGAGTATTTTCTATCGCCGGAACCGGAAGACGAATTGATAGAAGACAAAACCTATACAACAGACCTACAGGCTGTTAGCGTTGTCTTCCAGGAGGATAACAAATGGCGATTTACAGATGGCACTGTCACTTTTTTCGCGGAGATACGAGACAAAAAATTTATTGAAAAAGTCCAAAACAATGACATTTCCTTTGCAAAAAACGATATTCTGAAAGTCGAGGTCCATGCCCTAAAAAAACTAACGAGCAAGGGCATGAAAACAGAATATACCATCCTTAAAGTACTTGGCCACAGAACTGCCGCAAGACAACTCAAGCTGCCAATGGGTTAAAAAACCAATACAACCGAATTATTCACCTTTAGTTTTGTATGCAGAATTTTCTAAACCAGCAAGCGCCGGGATTTTATTAACCGTCTTTTTTCGGAGCGTGGTGGAAACGTGTTGATAGGTCCGCATCAAGGTTTCCGGGCGGGATCCCATGATCTCAGAGAGTGCTTTGATGTCCGCGTTTCTTTCGAGTGCCGCCGTGGCAAACGCATGCCGCAAATCATAGGGCCGCAGCCGCCGGGTGATGCCCGCTTTTTTAAGTGCCCCTTGCCATGAGTGTTTGATGGTGGATATGGCCCGGTTGCGATAATGGATGAGGGGGCCGCTTTCGTTTTGGTCCTGGGCGTGCCAGGTTTTCATGATGGGCAATAGGACCGGATGAATGGGGACCGCCCGCTTTTCAGGGCCGCCTTTGTGGGCCGACGACACCATAATGGTTTCCGACTCCCAGGACACCGCCAGCCACGTGAGGCTCAACAGTTCGATGGCGCCGGGCCGCAGGCCCAGATAATAAGACAGGGTGATGGCCCGCCGCAAATGATCCGCCGCCTGGGCCAGAATAGCTTCCACCTCCGCTGTGCTGGGGGGCTGAATTACGGCATCATAAGCCCTGGGCTTTTTATAGTCCCGGACCGGATTGGAAGTAATGATGGGCGGGCGCCGTTGAACGGACCAATTTAAAATGGCTTGGATGTCGGTCAATTCCCGCCGGATGGTGGAATCCGTGACCGTCTTCCGTCGTTTTGTGACATAAAGATCCAGATCCCGATATCGCAGATCCCGAGCGCCCCGGTGCCCAAAAAAGGGCAGGATGTTGGCCGATAATTTATAGACCAGCACGTCCCGGGTGTTTTCCGCCATGTGCTGGTTGCGGATGTAGCTTTTGGCCAGTTCAAAAAACAAAGGCCCGCCGGTCCTGCCCCGTCTCGCCGGACGCCGTTTTTGCAGGTTCAGGGAATCATGACGCGCCTGGGCCGCCTTTTCACCTTCCGCCCCGCGCCCGAAATATTCCCGGGTTTCCTTTGACTTGCCGCTATCCGGATCCCGCCGCCGATAATAACAGATCCACCGCCCATCTTTTAATCGCCGGATGGCCACATCAGTTGGTGTCCTTCAAGATGCCAAAAAACTCTTGTTCCTTCGGTGTTATTTTTCCGTCCACCGTTATCAGCTCTTCAGACTTTCTGATCAAGAATTCAACGACATTCAAATCCATATAGGCCAGTTTTGCGATTTCATTTAGGTAATCTTTCTTCGCAACTTTATGGCTGAAGGCGTAACTTTCCACCAGGTCCTTTTGCTCACCGCTGCAATATTGGGCAATGATTTTGGACATTACATCCTTCTCTGCATCAATGAATCTGCGGTCGACCCTGGCCAAATAGATCAAAATGTGAAGGATGACTTGTAGCTCTTCCATTTTTTCCGAATTGAATATGCCGTACCGGTCAAGAAACGTTGAAGAGTCGTGGTGGACTTCCCCCGTTTCCAACTCGATAATCTCTCCAATCCGATCTTCCCGGAAGGTCCTGTAGCTTTCTCTAAGGAAACAGAAACCTGACAGGTATCTCAATTCGTCTTTGAATATTTTTTTGACTTCAACCTGTCTTTTGGTCAAATTACCGCTGGCATCCGAATATTGCATACCAATGGGAATGCTGATACCCGATATTAAAGTATTCGATCTTTCACGCCATGCCTCCAATGCATCAATATTATCGGTTTTGTCAGATGGAATGTCCGGTTTTGACGGGTAAACATCGCCGGTGAATTCAACGTCCTTTTCGTCGCTGTCGTCAATATCAACTGAGTAGTCAAAAGGTATGAGTTCGAACTTTATTTCAGGTTTTCCGCTGACCAGGGATGATAGTTTATCGATGACGATTTTGATGCCCAGCATGGTTTATTTACCTCCTTTTCTGTACTGAAAACGAAATATAGTGTAAACGTGCCCCCCCCGTTCAATCCAGAACATCCGGTAAATGGGGAATCGACGGAACTTTCGGAAGATCGATGGCTTGATGCCCGCCTGTATGGAACCGGAAACTACTTTGTAGACAATTCGTTTTGTTGCTCCTTTTCTATCTATGTAACCTTTCACTGTTCGGTTTTGTTTTTTTTATACTTTCGCATTTCTTCCAATTTTCCGTCTAGATAACCATCTAGCCATATTAATTCATTCTCATCGATTGCTTCTAACTCTAGAAGTTTCATATTTACAACCCGTGCTATTTCTGGGTTTTTAAATCTAGAGATGATGCTCTTATGAGACAAGTTTCTGCGATCGTCAATGTTTTTTGTACTCAATGCCTGGCCTGAGCGCACATTAAAAAAATCATCAAGATCCACGTCACATGAAAATTTCTGCTTTATTGTAGCGAGGAGGTCTGTCGGTGGCATTGTATTGTGTTCATAGTTCCAGTATGTATTTGAATTTACACCTAGTTTCTTTGCAAATGCGCTTGCGCTTGAAAAACCCAAGCTCTTTCGAAGAGCAGCAAGTTTTTTACACAAGGGTTTAAAATTAAAATTAGGAAATAGTTTTTTCATGTGTCATCATTTTTTTCTTGACAATATCCATGTACGTGTATAAGGTTACTCCGTCATCACAAACACTACCCGTTTTTCCGAGGTCAATAAAATGATCCCAAACAGCTACATCCCGGTAACCTGGCGAAACACGCTTCCCGTTGAGAGGTCATCCGCAGGCATAGGCATAGGGTTCAATACTCCTGACGACCGAGTTCTACGCCTTAAATTGGATGTTTCGGACGCTAAGCATCTCACTCAAAGCATTACGGAATACCTGGAACTTCAAGGCCATTCAAAGCCCCCAAAATAAGGTTTTCTTATGAAACTGTTTACCCGTAACAAACTGTCAAGAAAAAAACAAGGGCAAAATAGAAACCACAAGGCATTCATCGAGCTGTGTGGCTTAGACTTTGATCCACCCGCCGCACGTAGCGCGTTAATTGCCATGAACAAAATCCGTGTGAAACATCTTGCCCTCGATGCCGAAGTCACCGCCCCCACAATTTACCAAACATGCTATGGCATCCGCCGAAACAAAGCAGCCCAGACCATCTTGAGCCAGGCCCTCGGCATCCCTGTGCCGCTCCTCTTCCCCGACACATACCAAGAGGGTGCCCATGACTAGCCTGACTCCGCTGGAACTCCAAAGCGAGATGCAGCGCATGCAACAGGAAGTGGTGGAAATCCAGGAAGAGTTTATCCCGCGCATTAACCATTTAGCGCACTCCCTTAATAAACTTTTGAACGGGGAGAACCTGGATCCCCCGCGCAAATACAAAGCAAGCGATGTCAGAGATTGGATAAAGGATAACCCGGAAAACCCACCACACGAATAAGAATACAAAGGGGTCTTACTTATGCAGGATGTGATTGATCTTTTAGACGTTGCCGCCAAAAACTACCCGATCAAGGCCCTGGCGCCGGATATCGGAAAAGCCGAAAGCACCCTCAGAAACGAATTAACCCAGCAGGATGGCTACAAGCTGGGCCTTGTCACCACATACCAGATATTGAGACACACCAAAGACTACCGCGCCCTGGACAGGCTTGAAACCCTGTTGGGGCGCGTTGCATTTGAACTCCCCAAGGCGAGCCCCACGGACATGCCTGGGGTTATGAACCTTGTCGGTAAACTCACCAAAGAATTTGGAGAGAATGTTCA
>Ga0075122_10003216_pt1 | contig 10332 bp, 18 predicted proteins | sample AntAceMetag02UKB_FD_69790 | JGI IMG/M metagenome (GOLD analysis project Ga0075122, IMG submission 69790) | Saline lake microbial communities from Ace Lake, Antarctica - Antarctic Ace Lake Metagenome 02UKB | ecosystem: Environmental > Aquatic > Non-marine Saline and Alkaline > Saline | place...
TATTCTTCAAGTATCTCTTTTAGATTTTTACGTAGTTGTGGATCATTTAAGTTGGCAGTATTATCAATACTTTTTTTGTACGAAGTAAGAAAAGAGACTCCAAAAGCTAAATCTAATCTACTGCGAAAACCATCACCCAAGCTACTGGCACCAAAAGGATCATTAACGTCGTACCATTTTTTGTGCAAAATATTAAATCGAAATGTTCCAACCAAGTGATCATCTTTAAAAAATTCTTTTTGAAGTCGCTCATTGAGTTTAGGGCTAATTCTAAATGAAAAATACGATCCAACGTAGGGATATTCTGGGATAGATTTTATGATGTTTTTTGGAAGATACCAGCCTTTTTCTTCAAGTCACCAAACAATACTTTTAGCATTTTCTCCATGGACTCCATCAATTAAAATATAGTTTTGGTGCAAAGAGTCATTCATGACCCAGTAATAGGGATGTGCTTTAAAAATAAGATTGTAATCAAGTTAATAGTTTGGCATTAATTCATTATGGCCAAATTGTATAATTAAATCAACTTTTAGTTTTTCTATTTCTTCTGGAGTGTCGCATGCTCCGAAACATTGTCCAAAATAAATAAGAAATTCAGCATCGGTTTTTTCTTTTAAATAATCCACAACGGCAGTAGCATATTTTTTCAATCCATCTGGAAATTGTAATAAAATAAGTTTAGCTTTATCTTTTTTTATAAGAGAGATAACTTTTTCTAATTCTAGATTATAATATTCTTTTAATTCATTTAGGAGATTTTCTTTCATTTTATACGACATTAAATTTTTTTCTTAAAACGCTAGAGAATATGATAATAAAAATAAAGTAAAACCAGAACCAGTTTAAAAATCCAAGAAATTTAACTCCTTCAGTTAATGCAAAATAATCATTAAACCATCTAAAGAGTAGAATAAAAGGAACAGTTGTAAAAACCATAGCACGACTAGTTAGTTTAAATGTTTTCATAAAGTTTTCAGGCATTTGTTGCATTTGTTTTTTTTGTAATGCTAATAATTTTTCAGGATGATCTCTAAATTCTTTCATTTCGTCTTGTAAAATCTTTTGTTCTTTTCTTAATTCTCTTAGGGAATCTTGATCAGTAGCATATTTTTGGATAAGCGTAGTAAAAACAGAAATACAAAATACTATAATTAACATACCAAAAGTCAAATGCCAATTAAGTAAAAATCCAGCAGTTGGATCTAGTAGTCCGTGTGCAAAATTTCTTACAACAGCTAATTTATCCCACAGCGTAGCAATTATAAGAGAACCTGCAAGAACTAAAAAAATAAGTCCGAAACCACCTTCTTTTCCGCTGTTATCCATAATGTTAGTTGTTAAAATTCTTTTTTAAACCTTACATTCCACCCATAAACTTCTTCATAGCTGGATTCATATCTTCAGCGTGTTGTTGGGCGATATTTTGATAGAATTGGAACATAATCATAATTACTAGTAGTATAGCAGTCCCACTAACAAGAGCCCCCATAAGGTTAGTAGCAGACGCTAGAATACCAATAGCAGCACCACCCATGATAGTAAGCGGCATAATGTATCTATCTAGTATACTTTCTAAAACTCGAATGTCTTGTCTAAATCCAGCAACTTGAAGACCTGATGCTGCAATTTTTTGAGCTTGAGCTTTTGCATCCATTCCCGAAGTTTTAACCCAGAAAACAGAGAAGACAGAAGATAAAAGCATGAAGCTCAAGATATGGAAAAATCCTTGAAGTAAATATTTCCACATAAATCCACCACGGATAAAAAGTTCTAATAAATTAGTATGACCAATCCAGAAGGCAAGTCCAGAAATAGCTTGACCACTAGAACTATCAAAAGATCCAATCCATGTAAAGTGTGTTGCGAATTTTCCGAATCCAGTACAAATACCATTTTCAATTAAACATGGAGTCGCAGCATTTTCAATAAGTCCACCGACGAGTGAAACATTTGCAAGTAGTGCAGCAGTTAAAATAACAGGCATAACTGAGGCATAGAAAAAAGCCAACGGCCATTTTACCCCGTACCCACGAAGTTTACCAAAAGATAACGGTATCTCAACTTTTAATGATTGAACCCAAACAACAGCAAGGAATATTAATATAGTTGAAACAATAGCAGCAGCAGCAGCCAAAAAGGCAGTTCCATCACTAGGTTGACTAATTAACGAAGTTATCATTACAAGGAATTTACCACTAGGTTGAAACATAAGTTTTCCAGTAGAAGGATCTTCTGCAAAAAACTGAAATGCTTGTGTTATAAGTCTTAGAGAAACTCCAGCTCCAATGAATAAACTTACACCACTTCCAAAGCCCCATTTGGTTGTAACTTCGTCCATGTAGAAAATAGCCAATCCACCTAAAATAAGTTGAATAATTAAAACAATTGGTCCAATCGTCCCAAGAATTGGGTCAGCCTGAAGACCTTGCATTAGTACATAAACAAGTGACTCAAAGATTATAAAGAAGAATACAAGCAATCTTTGAATTCCCTGAAAAAACTTTTTACCCTCGGTAGTTGAGGTATCAATATTAATTATTCCAGCACCAGTTAGAAGTTGCAAAATAATGGAGGCCATTACGATTGGTCCGATACCTAAAGAAATAATACTTCCGAAATCAGTTCCAAGCATAAGCGCTAAATATTCAAATCGGGATAATGCATTAACACTCAATCCAAATAATGGTATGTTGGTTAAAACAAAAAATGCAGCTAAAATAAGAAGAGTCCATTTAAGTTTAATATTAAAAGCTACTTTCTTTTCAGCTGGTTTGATAACCTCGGGGATAAATCCGAATATTCCGTTTAAATTTGCCATGTTTCTTAATTATTGATGAGAATTATTGTTTTTAAAGCTTATTGAGGTAGAAGTTATAAGCGTTTTAATTTTATAACCCAGCCTCTATTAGTCTCAAATCAAAAAATGGATGCTCAGGAGAGTTTAAACCAATAGTTCGAGTGGAAGAATTATTAATATGGGTTGCCCCCTTATAAGCTCGAGAGTAGACTTGAATTCCAAGATTATCTCGATACGAAAGTCCGACACTCTTCTTATCTACAGCTACTACAAGTTCTTTTCTCCCGTGATTATCTAAAATATTTCTAACTTCAATAGAGGAAGGGCGAGCATCGTTAATATTGACGTAATTTTCTATAGTTTTTGATGTCATTGTAATATTTGATTTAATTTGTTATTAGAATTCTAAAAATTTATTTATTCTTTTTTGGTCTCAGACCCTTTTAATTTAGCTTCTTCAGCTTTTCTTTTCATAGCTTTTCTTCCATTTTCAACTAAAGGAGTTTTCATAACTTTAATTTCTGGAATAATAATTTCTCCACCAGCAGCTTTAACTTTTTTTATTGCTTGCTTTGAAGCTCCGATAGCGTTAATAAACATTTTTTCGTTAACAGTTCCTTCGCTTAGAATTTTATATTTTTTTAAATTAATTTCATAACCTTTTTCAGTTTTTTTACAAATACCTTTTTTGATAAATCCTTGTAAGTTTGCTCCAATTTGTAAAAGATTAATCCTTTGTCTAATATCTCTTCTTGTTCCACGACTAGTAACTCCTTGTTTTCCAAAATAGCTATGTCCGTAAAGTTTTGTCATAAGTGTTTTTTTATGATCTGCTCTTTTACCAGTTCCACTCATTCCACATCCACCTTTATTACCAGATTTTCTTTTATTCTTTCTAGCACCAGTACCACAAGTACCCATTCCTCGACCGTGATTTCTAGTTTGTTTTTTTCTTACGTGAGTTTTCATTACAACATCTTCTCCATTAATTTACCTAGTTGATCTTTATGATTTCCTAAAACTCCCTTCTTAACTCCAAAGTGTTTTTTAGCATCAATTCCACCACGAGCAGGATGAAGTCTAAAAAAAGGTTTAATATTAGCCTCTTCATAAGTTTTTCCAGATAATATTTCTTGAGCAGCTTTTTTCAAATCAGTTTTTTTAGTTTTATCAATCAATTCTCCACGAGCTTCAACAAGTTTTGTAAATAAGTCATCGCTAATTTCTCCAAATGCAACAAAGTCTTTCATATTTTCAATCATAGCAGATTGTTCCTTTGTTGGATGAGTAAGGGCAATACAAGAATATTTTCTTCTAAGCCTAAGTCTATAAAGAGTATTATCTACGATTTTTCTATTTTTTACCATTCCTTTAATTCTTATTGCAGCTATCATTTTTTTATCTCCCTAGAGTTTGTTTTTTCTAAAGCATTCATACAAGCCTTTATGAAGTTAAAAGTTGTTTGCTTTTTACCAAAACATTTACTATAAATATCTTTTATTCCAGCTAATCTTAATATCTTTTTAAGTTCTCCACCAACAACAAGTCCAGTTCCTTGAGGCGCAGGAATTAGAGTAACGACAACACTACCAGATTTTCCAGTAACTTCAAACGGAACAGTGTGAGGTTCGCTACACATACAATCAAATGAAGCACATCCACGTTTTATTTTCATAACATTAAGTTTAGCCTTTCTAGTGGCTTTATCTCTTGCTGGAAGAGTTTCTTTTGCTTTTCCTTCTCCAATTCCGATGTATCCGTTTTCATTTCCAATTACGGCCATAGTAGAGAAGGTAAGAACGTTTCCTTCTTTAGTTTTTCTTTGAGTTTGTCTCCATGCTCGTCTTTTTCCGCCACCAAATTTACCTTTTGCTTGTCCAATTGAAATTAAATCAGATTTAATATCTAAAAGTTTGTCTACTATCTCTGGTTCAAGAATTTTTTTATCTTGATCAAGTATTTCATCAATATTTTTTACTTTTCCAGATTTAACATCAATACCAAGTTTCGTTACAGGATTCCATCCGAGAATAATTTCTTCTTTTGTTGGTCCAAGATGACGAGGTCTTCTTTGTCCCCTCCTACCACGATCTTCTTTTTTGTCTACAACTTCCATTTTTTTAGCTTTAGCATCTCTTTCTTCTTGAGACATTTCCGCAGTATCTTCTTTTGTATTTTCTTTTTCAATCATTTTTTCTGTAGATTCTTCAATATTATCAGCTTTTTCTTTTGCAGTTTCTTCCGAAACAGTCTCTAATGCTTCAGCTGTTTTCTTAATATCTTCTTCAGGAACTTTTTCGTTTTTTACTTCTTCGCTCATTTTTGTTCTCCAATTTTTTCTTTAATTAATTTAAATGTTTTTGAGAAATCTTCTTTCATAGATTTTCCTTCAATTCTTTCTTCTTCTGGGTATGCTTTTTCCGGACAACTAATTTCAATTCCAGAATCAATAAGTCCTTTTAAGAAAGCAAAAACTTTTGTTTTATGTTCTGTTCTACTCATTCCGAGATCAACAATAGGTGTTTCTTTTTTTTCAGTTAAAATTTTATTTCCAAGTAAATATCCAGTTAAGTAAGATGCAGGAATAGATTTCAAACTTCCCATAAATTCTTTTGGCCAACCGTATTTTGTTAAGTGTTTAGATGTTACTCCAATTTCAATTTTATCTTGAGCTGCAAGACTTGTAACATATTGACCGATAACATATAAGTTAGTTTTTCTAAAGACTAATCTAGGTTTATTGCTTTTCAAAAGTTTTAATCTTTTTGAATAGTTTGTTTTACATTCTTTTCTTCTTCTTTTTACAGTTTTTATTCCAGCTTTTCTCATTTTATTTGCTTAGCCCCCCGATATATTCTTTCAGATGCGCCTTACTTTTAAAGGCTCTGTTTCGAATTCTTTTTCGAATTTCTCTGAATTCTTCATTCGTAACTTTTCCTTGTTTTTTCATTTCAAGGACGTATCTTCTAAGTTTCCGAGTCATAATAACATAATCTCTTTTCCTGGTATTTACTTTTTTTCTAATATTTCCAGTACTTTTATTGTTAATTTTTACAACTTTTTTTCTACCCTTAACTTCTTTTATAACAATTGCTCCATCTTTTTTTAAGTCTCTAATATCTTGTTTTGTTAAAGCTTCTTTTATATCATTAAGTCTAGATGTTACGAACATGATTCTATCTTTACCAACCTTTAATGCTCTTTTCGCTAATTCTTTTTTTGTTCTAAAGTTCATTTTTTATTCTCCTTAGTTTTTTCTCCAGCTTTTTTACTTGTTTTTTTTTCAACTTTCTTACTAGTTTTTTTTAAGTTTACAGCTAGGAATTTTTCTGGATTAATATTATGAAGAGCTTTTCCTTCTTTCTTTGCAGTTTCTGCAATTTCTATTTTTTTCTTTTTACCAATATTTCCAACAATACCAATTTGAGTTTCTGTCATGTTTTGTAAATCTTTTAAATTCATTATCATTACAGGTTCTTTTTCTTGAATAGTTCCACTGATTGCTTTATCATTTTTATATCCAACACTAACAACTGCAGGATAACCTTTCTTCTTTTCTCGCATTTTGTTATCTCTTCCGTTAGGCCTTCTCCATACTTGTTTCTTCTTTCTTCTTAATCCAAGCTTAGAGAATTTTTTATTTCCTCTTCGTAAAAATGTAACCATTACATTTCCCTCCCACACTTTTCAGTAATATATATTCCATCTTGAAAAACTCGAGTATCTTTTCCTCTAATCTTTGTTGCAGCCTCAAAATTTGCAGCAGCTTGACCAGCAGTTTCCTTATTTGTAGAAGTAACTGTTATAATTTCTTTTTGGATATCAACATCGGCACCTTCTGGAATATTAACGTTTCTAGATATTTTTTCTCCAAGGAAATTTTTTATTTCAATATTTCGTCCAGACATAGAAACTGTAAATGGAAAATGAGAAAAACATATTTTTAACTTATACTCGAATTTTTCAGTAACTCCTTTAATTAGATTATTTACGTGAGCAACTGTAGTATTTATCATTTTTTTCTGTCTTTTTGTTGAAGCTTTATTTCCAATTATTATTTTCTTTCCTTCAATTTTAAAATCTATTTTATATAGATTAATATTTTTTTTATTCTCTCCAAGTGGACCCTTAACTGTAATCATATCGTCTTCAACTGTAACGGTTACTCCTTCGGGAATTTCAACTTCTTGAAATATTTCTTTTCTCATTTTAGTAGAAATATGCTATTAAACATCCTCCAATTTTCATTTCTTGAGCTTGTTCATGAGTTAGAAGACCCTTACTCGTAGAAACTATAACGAATCCAATATTTCTTGCAGGAAGGTACCTTCTTCTGTATTTTTCTATTTGATCAACTTTAACAGTAAATCTAGGTTTTATAGCTCGACAGTCAAATATTTCTTCAATAGTAACATCAATAGATTGATCCTTACTGTTTATTTTATATTTCTTAATGGCTTTCTTCTCTTTCATGATTTTTAAAACATCAATTAATAAGTTTGAAATTCTCCTTATTTTTATAGAGTTCTTTCTAGCTTTTTTTGCATTCCTTATCATGTTTAGCGCATCGGCAATTATATCTTGTGACATTTTTTATTCCTATGAAAACTTTTTGAAGCCAAGTTCTGTAGCCATTTCTCTAAAGCAGTGTCTACATAAATTAAGTCCGTAGGACCTAATATGAGCACCGAATCTTCCGCATTTTTCGCACGGCTTAGATACAACACCAATCTTTCTTTCTTGTGGTTTGTTGTGCTTTATGTACTTAGCTTTAACTTCTGGCTTAGCATTTAATTGTTTGAATATTTTTTCGTGATTTGAAACTGTCATTTTATTTGAATTGTGTTTGGAAATTTTCTTCCATAAATTTAATTATCTCTTCTTTGGAAATTATTTGCCTTTTTGAAACTTTCCCCCGTTTTACTTTTCTAAGTCCAACTCTTCTTCCGGATCTTTTGAAAACTATAGTAATATCAAGTCCCATGATACCAATTTCTCTTTGATACTCTATTCCAGGAATTTCAATATACTCATGGATACCAAATGAAAAATTATTAACGCTAACTTGTTTTTTCCTTAATTGATTATCTACAGCTACAAGCATTCTTTTTAATAGTTCTTCAGTATTTTTTCTAATTGTTACAACTGCTCCAACTTCAAGTCCAGGCCTAACTCCAAGAGATGGAATTCTTTTATTTGAGGTAGTTTTGGCTGGAGTTTTTCCAGTTAAAAGATTAAGTAATGTAACAGCTTTGTTCAAAGCTTCTCCGTTTGCCCCAATGTTTAATACAACTTTGTCAATTTTTACTTCTCTCATTGGATTAATTTTTTCCGTAGATGTTTTTTTTGTTTCTTCGTTTGTCATTTTATTTTATTATTATAATTTGTTTAATTAAAGCATTAATGGGAACTTCTTCGGATATTATTTCTACCATTTTTTTATCAAGGTCTATAGACTTAATTGATCCAGTAAAACCAGCGTGTTTACCAGCTGTAATCATAGCATTAGCTTTTTCTTTAAGCTTAAGGCATGAAATAATTTTTTTATCTTTCAATTCGATAATCACAGAATCATTGACATTACATTCAACTTCTGAATTAACATTAAATCCATCTCCTAGATTAAGTTGTATTTTTTTACCCTTAAGTATAGTTTTTGAAATAACTTTCATTACTTTTTCATTAGACTCTTTCTTATCAATTGCTAGTAAGTTAAATTTACCTTTATCTGATAAACTCATTCTGTAATTAGAGTTAGAGGGAATAAGAGTTAGGACATCAAAAAGACAAAGCGCATTTTTATCGTTCAAAACTTTTCTTTGATTAATTAATACATTCTCCATATTAAGTGCGATTTTAACTTCTTTTCTATTTTTTGTAACTTTTAGCATATCTCTAAGTGCAATTAATACGGGTATACCTTTCCCGTTATTTGATTTAACTACAAATTTAGTTCCCTTTCTAGGAACAGGCCAGTTCTTTGGCATTGCATTTCTTTTTTGATGAACTTTATTCATTTTTTCTTTTCCTCCAAAATATCAGCTGATTTAGGCTTTTTAACTTCTTTGGTCTTATCGTCGATTTTTTTATTATTTTCTTTTTTTTCGGCCTTTTTTATTTCAACTTGAGTTCCTAATTTTGCTGCCCTTTTTTTGTCATCTAAATTTAGTGCAGTAATTAATAAGTTTGAAGATCTAAGTGCAACTTTAACTTTTGAACCATCAGACTTTTGAGTAGTAATTCCATCCACATATATTTTTGAATATTTTGTTTTTACTTCACTAATTTTACCAGATTTACCAGCAAATTTACCTCTCATAATTTTAACAGTATCTCCTTTTTTTAGCGTAACATTTCTAGTCTTATGTTTGTCCCTAAGTTCTTTTGATAAATGTGATGATATAAGTTTTCCTTTTATATGCAGTGGAGCTTTTGCTAAATACTTCCGTTGTTTTCTTGGTTGTTTGCTTGCCTTCCATTGTTTACTAAATTCTTTTTTCATTTTAATATATTATTGAAGCGATTTTAGCTACTGATGGCCATCGCTCCATTACCTCCCTTGCAATTGGACCTTTTATTTGGGTTCCTTTCGGGTTACCTTTTTCATCTTTAAGTATAGCTACTGCATTATCTTCAAACGCAATTCTTTCTCCACTAAGTCTTCTATATGTTTTTTTCTGTCGAATTAAAACAGCATCAAAGACTTTTCCCTTCATGTCTGGAACACCTTTTCTAACGGATACTTTAACCCAGTCTCCAATTTTGGCACAAACTTGTTTTCCTTTTTTTGCTTTAGCTTTTTTTACTGAAACTAATTTTACTATTTTAGCTCCGCTATTATCTGCTGCAATCATTTTACACCCAAGATTCATACTAACAGTTGCTCGTGCGCTTATAGCTTTCATTTGATGCCTCCGGCAACGAATGATTGAAAGATTTCATATCTTACTTTCATTTGATGTTCTCCGCATTTTTAATTTTTGAAATTACAACAAAATGAATAATCTTGCTAAGAGGTCTACATTCTTGGATTTTTATAAGGTCTCCAACTTTGATATCTTTCTCCATACAAGTTGGAAGTCTAGCATGAATTTTTGTTTTTGATTTTGCGTATCTTTCATATTTTTTAACATAAATCATTCTTTCAAACTCAATAGCAACTCTTTTATGGAACTTTCTAATAACAGTTCCTTCAAAAGTTTTACCTCTAGCTTTAAGGTTTCCGTGAATATGACAATCTTTATCATTACATTCAGTTACTACTATTCCTGTATTTTTTTCTTTTTCCATTGTTTTGTTTTCTTTTTCCATTTGGTTTATTATAATATTTTTTACTCTACTTTTAAGCATTCCTATTCATCTATCGAATCTGCTTCAAATCCTAGTTTTACGAGGATTGACTTAATCTTTTTCGTATGATCTCCCTGAAGTTCTACAAGGTCACCCTTAAAGGTTCCTCCGCAGGCTAGCTCATTTTTAAGACTCTTAGCTATTTTTTTCACGTCGATACCCTTATCGAAGCCGGTAACAAC
>Ga0075122_10003217_pt1 | contig 10330 bp, 21 predicted proteins | sample AntAceMetag02UKB_FD_69790 | JGI IMG/M metagenome (GOLD analysis project Ga0075122, IMG submission 69790) | Saline lake microbial communities from Ace Lake, Antarctica - Antarctic Ace Lake Metagenome 02UKB | ecosystem: Environmental > Aquatic > Non-marine Saline and Alkaline > Saline | place...
CAAAGCTGTCAAAAATAACGGCTGGCAAGCTTGCCTGACAATTCCAGGTGTCTTTGTCGCAAAACTCGCATTCCTCGCATGTTTCCCGCTTTTCAGGTTTCCAGTTGGAGCAAGATGAGTCTTTGACGTCATAAAGTTTTTGGCGTTTCAGTTCAGGAAGGCCCATGAGCGTATTTACATTAATACACGTTTTATCGTCACACCACTTGCACGTTTCACATATTCGTTTCATTCGTCCACCTCTACTTCCAGCGGGTTGACTTGGCGGTAAGGGATGACAGGGACTTTTTCTCCTAAGAGTGTGTTTTTCTTTATGTCGCGTATTCCTATAGTCCCACCAAAACGCGATACAACTAGAAAATCCTTACCATCTATCTTGTAGAACGTGTCGCTCCTGTTTTCTTTAAACTTAAAAAGTTTCTGGTCTGGCAAATCAGCATAAGTCAACTCTTTAGCCTTTTCATTCGCCACATCCTTAATATCCATTTCGCCCTCCTAGTGTTCGTTATCTCTAAACTTATCGAGATTACCAAATCTGGCAACCCCGATGTTAAAATGCAATTCCACTTTTCCCGTTGGTCCATTACGATTCTTGGCAAGATTTACCTCGGCTATTCCGGGGAATTCACTATTGTCGTTATAATAATCGTCACGGTAAATAAAGGCAATCATGTCAGCATCTTGTTCAACGGCTCCAGATTCCCTGATATCGGACAGACGCGGCCTTTTATTGTCCCTGCCTTCTACCCCCCTGTTAAGCTGGGAAAGGCACACCACAGGCAAGTTAAGGTCTCTAGCAATCTGTTTTAAAGACCTACTCATGTCTGATATCTGTTGTTCCCTGTTTTCGATTCCACGTCTAGCCTTTAAGAGTTGCAGATAGTCCACAACAACCAAGCCGATATTGTGCTTAGATTTTAAGCGTCTACATCTTGACAATATTTCCCCTGTGCTGATTAAGCCTGAGTCATCAATGAATATTTGGCACTCGCTTAATTTAGCCGCGGCTTTGGTCAATGCTTTATAGTCACCCTCGGCGGCGTCGCCATTGCGTAATAACTGAATGTTGACACCTGATTCCGAACAGATCATCCGTATACCTATGGCAGTTGCACCCATTTCCATTGAAAATATGGCAACGGGTAGGTTGTCGTTTAAGGCCGCGTTAGTCGCAATATCAAGAGCCAATGCCGTTTTTCCCATCGAAGGGCGCGCGGCTATCACGGTTAATTCACCTTTTTGCAAGCCGTTGGTAAGTAAATCCAAATCTTCAAATCCAGTGGATACGCCCGTAAATGAACCGACACCTTCCTCAAATTGGTCAAGGTGGCTCATGGATTCAATGATGATATCGTCTATTTTTGTTATTGAATCCGATAGTTGGCCTTGACCAGCTTTGAATAGCTTTGCTTCTAATTCTTCTAATATTTCGGCAAAAGGTAAATTGCTGTGTATCAACTCCATTCCCTGCCAAAGTATCTCATTCAGGTTTCGAAGGTTGGATTTCTCTTTGATTATCGTCGCATAGCTTTTAATATTGTGGGAAGTCGGGACATTGTTGGTAATCTCGGAAAGGAACTCTATTCCCCCCACTTGCTCTAATGCTTCGTTATTTTCCAGCCAAGCGGTTAAGGTTACATTGTCCACCGGTTCATTCTTGCGATAGATTGCCCTCATGCCCTCAAAGATTTTTCGGTGTGCCGATTTATAGAAGTCGCCTGCTTGTAAAAAAGAAACGTCATCTATGGCGTCGGTACGGAGCATGATCGAACCGAGTAAAGCTAATTCTGATTCGATGCTGTGAGGCATTTGTCTGTTAAAGTTGGTTTCAGTCATAGTCGTTGTGCCGTTCTCTTAACGCGCTTAATTCTTCCCTCAATACCTTCACGTCTGGTATCTCACGTATGTGGATTCTTTTAATTTGCCGGTTTTCAGCTTCCTCAAGGGTTGATCCTTCAATTTCTGCTTGTGCCTTGCAAAGTTGGTGAAATGACTCACAGCCCGGGCCAAAATAGTAATAACAGTTGGCGTTTTCTTCTATCCGTTTGAATAGATACTTGATGCACTCTTTTGTTTTTGGACCTGTTTCCTGTTCTTCTTTTCGCCCATCTTCGACAACCAAGTATTTGACTATCCATACCGGGACAATTTCTTTTTTTGATCCTGGACACCTGTTTTCTGCAACGACCTTTATTAGCTTCTTGTCACATTCGTCTTTTGATCCTGTGAAAAATAGTTGCCCACCTACATAAAGCCCAAATCCCTCGGTAGCGTTTGACGTTAGGCGTTCAAAGTCGGCTTTCAGCTTATCAATCAAGTCGTTATCCCTATCCGCAAGTCCTATTTCGCTTGCAAACTGATCTTTCATCATGCTGTTTTGAAACGATAGGGATTCATTTTCCGTTTTCAGTTTGGCGTTTTCGGCTCTTACCTTTTTTTCCGCTTCTTGATAATCATCAACAATATAGGCACAATCGGTGTCGGTATCGATCCAGCCAACCACGCCACAATCTTTACATGTTACCTTGTCGCCATAACATGCATTCCAAAGATATTTGCCATATACTTGTTCCCACTGTCTCGACTTTGACCCTTCCTGGTCTGCGTTGGTGTGAATCGTGGTTAGCTTGTTGCACAATGGGCACTCTTGCTGACTGGGGACTTTATGTTTTTTCTTGGCAGCTTCTTTTAAATCAAAGTTTTCATTTTTATATTTTTCGTGCTCTTTTGAAAGATGGTCTTCTCTTGCGTGATAATCTTCTTGCATCTTGATTGCGCTTTTGATTTCGGATTCACAATTCTTTATATGATCTTCTTGAGCCTTCACCTCGGCATGTGATTCTCGCAAGGCTTTGATCAGGGCGGGGATGTCTTTTTGCAACATGTGCTTAAGACCTGATGCTTCTGCAACACCTGTGTCTAAAAATAATTCTAGCTTTTTCCACCGTTCAATAATCGCCTTAATGTCTTTCATTTCCCTTCCCCTTCCGCCGCTTCGATAGCGGCCTTGGGCTGTTCTGTCTTTTCTGTTTCATACCTGACGTTAAAATGTAGGATTATTTTTGACTTATTGCCACACGTTGAACATTCAAGCTCAGACTCAGCTTCATCGTTATTGTCGTGCTCAAAATATTCCCGGGCATCATCATGTTTATGGCCGCAATAAGGGCAAATTATCCAATAGTTATCCCACGTATGAAGCTCTTTAGAATACGCCTCTATTTTTTCCTCAACCTCTTTTGCCCATTGTTCGCAGTCACATTCAGAATAAGTTACCGCGCACCCTTCGATTTTAGATATGTACTTTTTGTTATCAAGGCAGCGAGTGCATTCTTTAGGCTCGTTCATCCTTCCACCCCTTCCATCGCCTTAATCATTTCCGGGCTGTGAAGGCGGCCTGTGCCGTTGCAGGATTTACACGTAACAAATACCGGATCGCTAATTGCCCTTGGTTCTTTAAAAACGGATCCACCGCCGCGGCACACCGGACAGATAACCCCGGCTTTGATGATTTCCATTAGTTGCTCAACAGTCGGATTTTCTTCTTTATCATCATCCATAAATTCTGTGTCGCATTCAATACACCGGGGATAATAATTATGTGTATGGTTAATTTTACCGCCACAATCGGGGCACCGTTTTAAGTCGTCCATCTGCCACCTCGCATGTCTATTGGGTGGGAGTGGACTAAAAGCCTATTTGTTTTAATCCATTTTCCGGTGTATGAATTTAAAACTTGGTTTTGGTTGCAAGCCGAAAACCATGAGGGAAAATTATCTGGTTGCCCCGTGTCGTCGTCGCCATTTGTCTTAAAAACATAAAACCCCTCTTTTTTCGGCATCGTTTGCGACCATGAGCCGGGGCGACGGTTCCAGGCTTTGATAGCTATCTGTTGAACCTCGTTAATTTCGGCTGGTGATATTCCAGTGTTATAACCATATTTGCTGTAAAGATCGTCAAAAGAAATTACAGTTGTTGGTCCAATAGCGCCACAATTTGAACATAAACAAGTTATTGTTTTGTACTCGTCATTCCAGTCAAAAGCTATTTTTGTTTCATTGCAGTGTTTACATGGACACGGTTTAAACTTCATTCGTCACCCTCCTTGTTTATCTCGTTTGGCTTTTAAGTCTTCGACTATTTGTTTCATGAATTCGCTTGCGGCTTTGGCGGACAGGGGCACGGAGGTTTTGTTCGGGTCGGGGCCCGTTAAAGGGGCATCACCCGGACCGACAAAACCATTACCTTTAGGTAATAAGGAAGATGAAGTATGAAGAGGTGGGTTACATTTTCCCGACAAATCGGTTACATTTCCACTTTCCTTCTTTGCGTAATATGACTTCATCCTCTTGGTATTGTTGATTATTCTTGATACCTCGTCTCTTTCCATCCGGCGCGATTTAATGAAAACTTTTGTGTTTCTTTTGGTAAACTTTTGGTAAACTTTTGGTAAACTTTTATCTTTCTTTTCTCTTTCTTTGTCAAAATCTGCTATGCCATTTTGGGATAGGTAATTGATTATTTTGATAGTCTTGATCCGACTTACGCCAAGGATTTTTGTCCACTGTTCAAGAGTCTTTTCTGCCTCAAAATGGCTAGGGTCACTCCACAATTTACAACAGATTCTCATCCAGGCACCTTCGATTTCGAGAGAATGCTCTGCCATATCTCTTTCCCAGTCCCACCAATAAAACTGTGATGCGGGTGCTTTGCCCATTAGATAGTTACCTTTCCTCGCCATCTAATACAGCTTCAAATTTCAATTCTCTTGCTCGTTTAAATGTTTCAGCCGCTATAGTTTTTCGCTCCTCTGATAAGGGCGTACCCTTGCGGTTAGGGTTTTTACCTAGGCGATAGGGATAGAGTGCGCAATCTTTACATGGACAGAGGCGTACTTCATTAGCCGTGCCATTACAATCCATGCACTTTGCCCTTATCGCCTTAACCGGCGTAAGTATCTTTTTGTCAGTCATTGTCAACTCTTTTAAATACGATTGTTCCGTCTTTTTTAATGCCTGAAGGAAGTAGCGGTATTACATAGGTGGCTTGATTAAAAACTATGCCTTCGTTGACAGAATGCATTTGTTTTGTTGTTTGGTTATACCATTCTTGGGTGCCTGTTTTTTGGTTAACCTCGTTTTTTAAGGTCTTCCATATAAAAAAACCGCCTACTGAAATACAACTAAATGTTTCAAAACATTCTTTCTCATAGATTTCACATTTCATTTCGCTTCCCCTTCCTTCTTCTTTTCAACTTCCTTTTTCGGCACGTCGAACCAGGGGGATTTGCAACTAGGACAAACCCTCACAACTGGAATTCGAGGCACCCAACAATATCCGCATCTAAGACATTCAATCTCTTTTACGTTCGTTTCCATGTTCGCCCTTTCAATAAAGTAGTATGAACTATATCACGGTATATTAGTTTGTCAACTCTTTTATTCTGGTTTCGATAATATTTTACGAACGGCGAAAAGTTTGCATGATTTGTAAAGACAGGTGCCGTCAGAAACCATGTCACATCCTCGGCATTTACCGTTAACGTGTTTAACTATCGCCTTCAACGCTATATCCGCCTGATTGGCGCCGTGGTTACTTTTGTTTGGCTCCTTGCACGGTGGGTTGAGTAGATCGTTTAAAGCCCTTACAAGCTCACCGTAGGCCGCTATCGTTGCATCTTTTTCTTTGTCGGCTAGGGTTTGGTTGTCGGTCATTATTTCCCCTCCTTGTCGTAGTATTCCATTTCCGTTTCGGCACAAACGAAACACCAATTCCGGCCCTGAACATGGTCATATGCAATACAGCTATGGCAATATTCCAAATTGCACCCGTCGCACATTACCCCGCCTTCTAACAAAATAGCTCCGCATTCAGCACACATTATTTCCCCTCCTTGTTAAAATCAAATACTTCTTGCCGTAATCGCTTTATTGCTATTTCAACATACTTCTCTTCTAGTTCGATTCCGATACATTTTCGCCCTAGCTCTTTTGCTGCGACTAAAGTTGTGCCGCTTCCCATAGTGAAGTCAAGGACTGTTTCGCCTTCGTTGGTGTAGGTCTTAATCATGTATTCCATCAGGGCAACGGGCTTTTGGGTCGGGTGAAGTCTGTTTCTGTTTTTTACATTAAAACTTTGTATTGATTTTGGATAACCCGTACCCGTCTGAATAAAATTGCTATCTTCTTTGTTGCTTATGTGACTTACGCCACTATGCCTGTTTACATTATCTCTTTTAATGTTGCATTTTAGTACTCCTACCGGATTATAGACGGATGTATTCACACTAAAGATGCACACATCTTCATGTGTTTTCAATGGCTGATATTTTGCCATCTGTGAATTGCTTGCAACCTTCTTGTTTCACACCCAGCAGTATTTAAACATGCTCATATTAGAGCTAATCAGCTTACTTGTAAACGGTTGGCTTGCAGTCATTACAATCGCACCGTTATCCTTAATCAATCGCTTAAGCTGTAACCACATTGCCTCTAAAGGGATAATCGAATCCCACTCGCAAGCGGTAGTGCCATACGGAACATCGGCAAGAACCATATCAACTGGACCTGTCAACTCCGGCAGAATCTCCAGGCAATCCCCCAAATATATTTCAATTCCAGGCTCGGAATAATATGGCTTCATTTCCCCTTCTCTCCTTTAAACGTGCTCATAACAGGTTGATCAAGTTTATACGTTTTCCGATCATGGAACTCAGCTAGTTTACCTGGATTCCAATGTTGCACAGGGCGGTAATACCCTACTATTCTTGTGTATACTTCGCACGGTTTGCCGCAGATTCTATTATTTTGCTTCACCGTACACATCACACTCAACTCCGAGGTCTTTTAGAATTTTGCGAAGCATAATATTGTTCGCCATCACAGCGTCATGAGTAGCGTCATCGCGCTCCTGTTCTGTTACTTCGATTTCATTCCCGACTGATTCCCAAATATCTCCCCATTTTTCATCAATCTTTTGCCATGCCCTAAAAGCTGCGGCGTCCGAATATACCGAATCAATTTTGTTTTTAAGCGCCGTTTTGTGTCTCGCTGCACAGGCGCCGGGTGTTGGAGTTCTGCTTCGCATAAGGTTTTCAGGATTAGCCTGGCCGGAAATCAAAACAGATACCGCTGTCCAGAATCCAGGCTTAATGCCGTCCATGCGCTTAGGCCCGGTGTATTCGTGGTATCCGGCGTCAAGGGCAATCTCAACTGCCTCAACAAGTAATAGGTCAAGCTCTAAGGTCCAGTCCGTTTTCATAATGTTTCCTTTCTATTCATTTCGGTTATTGCAGACACTCACAATCAGCTTGTCCTTCAAAGCTATTGCCAGTTCGCGCATCCAATTAAACTTTTTCTTGTCAACTGAAACCCGCTTTTCGTTATACGTTCCACAGGCTGTTTTCGTCATATCTAAAACAGCGTCCCGTAAAACTTCCAATCTTGTCGGGGGATAATCTGCAATCCCAATACTCTTAGCTACGTCCTGAATAGTCTCTGGAAGGTCTGCCAGCTTGCAAGCATAGGCCACAAGCCGCTCCGCCTTAATGGGGTCTGATTCGTCAATCTTTCGGCCATGAAGTACAAACATGTTAACGACAAGAACCAGGTCGTTGATAACAGATTTGAGTTGAGCAATTTCGTGCTGTCTTTCAACTCCGATTTCTTCTCTTGGCTTTATCATTTTGCTACCCTTTCCCGTTTATGCAATTCCCTGTGATGCTTTTACATAAGGTTGGCGTGTTCTAGTTCCTTCTCGAAAACAACTCTTGTAAAATAGATTTCAGCAGCTTGTTGTTTTCGAGTAGGATTGAAATGAAGTCCTGGTTCTCTGGAATAAAGGAAAGCTGATCTGCCGACGCTTTGACGCTTGACAGGTCTTTTAATGGCTCTGCCTTGCGCTCCATATCCGGTCTTACATTATTGTAAAACATCATTCGGCAAGCCGTTCCCGTTTTCGCGTCAATGATTTCGGCTATCGTGTTCCAATCACCTTTTGCCATTTGAGCCTTGTTGCCAAGATACTTTTTGGCAATCAAATAGAGCTTCCATTGTTTTTCGACTGTCCATTTTCCACTACGCTTGATTAGGTTTTCTTTACTCATTTTAAAACTCCTTTGGCTATCAGATCGTTAATAACTTCTTGCAACTTGCCAATGATTTCCGGGAGGTGTTGGATTAATATATTCCAATCAATGTTTCCGTTGTCGTTTTCATAGTTCCAAAAAACATGCTCTACTCTATGCCAAGGGGACAAACACCATATAGCTTTCATGCCGGTGGTGTCATCGTATCTCAAGGGGCATCCATCACAGCGGGCAAGATCGTTATACCAAGAACACAACCCCCTTGATGCCCCCATTAATATTTCACCCCATTCAAAATCGTATGGCAATTTCTCAGCTTGACACCACATAAGAAGCTGCTCGTATTGTGCAATATCGTCTTTAATCGCCTGAATTAAATCAGGTGCTTTTTCATTAACGGGTTTGAAGAAAAGAGTCATTTTCTACCCTCCTTTGGTTAATCTCACACTTGGTCAAAAGACTTGGCCGAAACGTCAATAAAAACTGTTGTGTCTCCGTTTGTCGTTCTGCCTGGAGCGGTTATGCACCTTTCGATTATCTGCTTAATTTGATAAGCGTTCCCGTTTAAGCTTTGACCCTCAACCTTAAAAGCTACGTCACTGTTTTCGTCATAGCTTTGAAGCCACTCTATCAACTGGCCAATGGTTATTCTGTTTCCCATGATTCTGTTCTCCTATTTAATCTCAAAAGTCGCCCCGGTTTTGACGGTTGCGTGGTTTTTCTCAAACTCTGTGAAGCTTACACCCTCCATGCCTTTTTTAACTAACCGCTTAACCGCTTGGCTGGAAAAGGAAAGCTCTTTTTTTATGACGTCCGGCGGCACCAAGATATTAAGCAACGGGTTTTTGGCGTCGTCATACTTATATGATCTGGTTTCGCTTACGTGGAAGTCGATTAACTTGCCGTCGTATTTAATGGGGCCGTTCTTTTCGACCCTTGTTTTAAGTTCAGCCGTTGCCGCTTTGCCGTGAGCCGTTACGTGTATCCAGTATTCAGCAAGGTCACGGTCTGAAAGCTCATGGATTGCGTCTGGTAGCACATAGCCATCATATAGGCACTGGCTAGCGGCGTGACATAAAGCGCAATGTGAGCCGGTGTGCTTCGGGTAAGCGCCTGATCTGTCAGCTTCATTGATTCGAAGTAGGGTAGGGTCAATAACTTCGTCTTTGAATTGCTCTAATTCTCCCCAAGGAAAAGTAACCTTTGACGACGAATTGAACCGTAACCAGTAAAAGGTAAATTCTACTTCCCTACAACTGCCTTGATTGTCAAGCCATGCCAGCGTTGCATAAAATTTAGCCTGGAACGAGTTGTCAATCTCGGCTTGGATATAAGGGCGGCGGTTTGTTTTATAGTCACCTATTGAAATATAATCAGGGTGTAGTTTCATTCGATCAACTGTACAGTGGCAAAGTTCACCATACTTTATTACATGCTCAAAAAAGATTCTATCCCGATAGGTTATTTGCAAAGCCGGGCTTGAATCAATCCACATTCGGAATTGCTCAAAATCGGTACGCATTGAATCGGGACAATTAACGGCGTTTATCTTAAACAGGTTTCGCAGATACCCGAGGTCTGAGGGCTTATCGATTTCCAAACAGTGCTTGCCATAGTCAAAAAGCATTTCGTGTATCAGGCTACCGAATGCCATAGGCGGCGTCTGTAAAAATGAATCTCTAAGCTGGTAAGCCCGTGGGCATTTTCGAAATGTTTGTATGTCAGAGCGTCGGACTGATTCGGGGTGTATGTTCATGTCTTTTCCCTCTCGTTAATCCAGTCATCTGCCGATAGCCCGCCAAGGGCCAACGATGCTTTTTCAATGTCTTCGCCTTTAGCTTGTTCTAAAAGCTCCATGACATAGTTTATATATTCTGTGAGTAGCAGTTCTGACTTGCTCTTCATAAGCGTATCGTATCCGTCTTTGCCCCATTGCTCGTCAAGTTGATCAAGAATATCAACACCGTGGCGTATGCGTTTTAGGTATTTTCCATACCACGGGCTGTTTCCGTTACTCATAATAAGCTCCCTTGCTTCTTGTCATCGTCATCGTCATCGGGTGGCTGTACTGTTTCAGGCTCGTCTGTGGTTTCTTCTTCGGGTACATAATCCTCGTCATACATAGCCGTTTCAACGTCCGGGTAATATTCTTCTTGCACAAAGGCTTCGGTTTCTTCATTTGCCGGAGCCATTAAAGCTTTTTGTACATTCCCTTGTGCGAAGTTACGCGCCGTTTCTGAGTCG
>Ga0075122_10003220_pt1 | contig 10326 bp, 9 predicted proteins | sample AntAceMetag02UKB_FD_69790 | JGI IMG/M metagenome (GOLD analysis project Ga0075122, IMG submission 69790) | Saline lake microbial communities from Ace Lake, Antarctica - Antarctic Ace Lake Metagenome 02UKB | ecosystem: Environmental > Aquatic > Non-marine Saline and Alkaline > Saline | place...
TAGGAGCAGGTGATAGTGGTAAATTATACCAACCAAGTGATACTCCTGAGTCAGTAAATATAATCACTGCTCATAAATCAAAAGGTTTAGAATATAAATATGTTTTTGTTGTAAATTGTGTAGAAGGTCGTTTTCCAACTAGAAAAAAATCAGGAGAAATAGAAGTTCCAGCTGAATTATTGAAAGAAAAATTAGAGTCAAAAGATTTTTTTTATGAAGAAGAAAGAAGACTTTTTTATGTAGCTGCAACTAGAGCAAAAAATAAACTATTTTTTACAAGCGCAGAAACTTACACAGGTAATTTAGGAAGAAAAAATAAAATTAGTAGATTTTTAGCTGAAATGAATTTTAATGATAATTTAAAAATAGATAAAAAAGTTATAAAAGCTAGTGAACTTATTTTTGAAAAAAAGAAAGTAGAAGTAGAAAAGAAAAAAGCGGAATTTATTTATGATTTACCAAAACATTTTTCTTTTTCTCAGCTAAAAGTTTATCAGACTTGTCCTTATGCTTATAAATTAGCAAATGTTTTAAAGTTGCCACAAAAAGGAAATCAATATTTTAGTTTTGGAAATACTATCCATCTAAGTTTACAAAAATTTTATAAAAAAGTTCAAGATTTAAACGGAGTAAAACAAGATAGTATTTTTGGTTTACCAACTGACTATTCAGTAGAAAGTAATAATATAAAAGTACCAACTTTAGATGATTTGTTAAAAATTTATGAAGATTATTGGATAGAGGATAATTATAATAATGAAAAAGATAGAAAAGAATATTATAAAAAAGGAAAAGACATCTTAAAAGTTTTTTATAAAGAAAATGATGGTCAATGGACAATACCCGTTGCACTTGAATCTGGATTTAAGATAAATATTGGAGAATTTATTTTAAAAGGAAAAATAGATAGAATAGATAAATTAGCCAATGGAAAATTAGAAATTATTGATTATAAGACAGGTAAAGCAAAAGAAAAATTGATAGGAGGAGATAAAGAACAATTACTTATTTATCAGATTGCTGCGCAGACTTTAGCAGAATATAGAAATATTGGAGAATTAGAAAAACTTAGTTTTTATTATTTAAATGAAAATAAAAAATTAGATTTTATTGCTAAAACCAAAGAACTTGATAAAGAAAACAAAAAAATTGAAGATATAATAATAAATATAAAAAACAAAAATTTTGAAGCAAAACCAGGTTTTGCTTGTAAACAATGTAATTTTAAACATATTTGCGAATATAGTAAAAATTAAATATTTTTTTATGGCTTTTACACCTTTAGGTAATACTTTGAATGATATATTAAAAAAGAATGATTCATTAAAAAAACAAATTGAATCTTCAGAAGTTATTGAAACAGCTAAAAAAGTTTTAGATGATTTTTTTGGTGAAAAATTAATTGATGCTGTAAAACCTCTTTTTTTGAAAAACAGGACATTGACTGTTTCTTGTACTAGTGGAGCTGTAGCTCAAGAGATCAGATTAAATCAAATTGATATAGTAGAAAAAATTAATGAAAAATTAGGTAAAAAAGAAATAGATAGAATAAGATATTTAGCATAAAAATTTTTCAGGAAAAAAGAAAAAGTAAAAATTTTAGTCTAAAGTCGAAAGCCAAAAGCTAAAAGTCATTTACTATATAAGTCAAGAAATAAAACTTTGTTTTTTATATAAACAAGGTTTTTTTATTTCTTTTTTAGTAAAAGACATTCGACAGTTGACATTTTGTTTTCTTGCTTGCCTGCCGGCAAGTGACTTTTTCTCTTATTTTAGTCAAATTTTAGGTTATTTAGACTAAATTTAGAGATTTTTAATCTTTATTTCAGTTTTTGACTTGCAAAAAGTAGTAAAAATAGATAAAATAAAAGCAATTAAAAAGAAAAATATGAATTTAAAACAATACTTAAGTTTTACTTTGTTTTCCACTTTATTAGCTTGGCTAGCTTGGGTGGTAGTTATTTTAAATATTAACCCTTTTGAAACTTCGTTAATTGGATTTATATTTTTTTATACTAGTTTATTTTTAGCATTAATTGGTAGTATTTCACTTATTATTTTTTTATTTTATAAATTTTTTGCTGGTGATGATTTACCTTTATTTAAATATGTAATGATCAGTTTGAAACAATCTTTATTTACAGCCTGTTTTTTAATTTTACTTATTTTTTTACAGATGAAATCTTTACTTACTTGGTTTAATTTTAGTATTTTAATTATAATTTTTATTTTAATAATTTCTTTTACAATTACTATAAAGAAAAAACATTTATAAATATATGAAACAATCTAAAATATTTACAAAAACAATTAAAGAAAATCCTGCTGATGAAGTATCAAAAAATGCTCAATTACTTATTAGAGCAGGTTTTATAAATAAACAAATGGCTGGTGTCTATAATTTATTACCACTTGGTCTTAGAGTTATAAATAAAATTAATAATATTATTCGTGATGAAATGGATAAAATTGGTGGACAAGAATTATTTATGACAACTCTTCAAAATAAAGATCTTTGGGAAAAGACAGATAGATGGTCAGATGATGTAGTAGATAATTGGTTTAAAACAAAATTAAAAAATAATACAGAATTAGGATTAGCATTTACTCATGAAGAAGCTATAACAAATATTTTAAAAAATTATATCAAATCTTATAAAGATTTACCTGTTTATCCTTATCAAATTCAAACAAAATTTAGAAATGAACTCAGAGCAAAAAGTGGTATTATGAGAGGGAGAGAATTTCTTATGAAAGATATGTATTCTTTTTCAAAAGATGTAAAAGAGCATGAAGATTTTTATGAAAAATCAAAACAAGCTTATAAAAATATTTTTGATAGATTAGGAATAGGTGAAAAAACTTTTTTAACTTTTGCTAGTGGGGGTAGTTTTTCAAAATATTCTCATGAATTTCAAACTTTATCAGATGCAGGAGAAGATACTATTTTTGTAGATTATAAAAAGAAAATAGCTATAAATAAAGAAGTTTTAAATGATGAAGTTTTAGTTGATTTAAATTTAGATAAAAAAGATTTAAAAGAGGAAAAAGCTATAGAAGTTGGAAATATTTTTAGTTTAGGAACTAAATTTTCAAATGCACTTGATTTAAAATATACTGATGAAAATGGTGAAAATAAAGAAATAATAATGGGAAGTTATGGAATAGGACCAAGTCGTATAATGGGAACAATTGTAGAATTGTTTTCTGATGAAAATGGTATTATTTGGCCAGAAACAGTTTCTCCATTTAATGTTCATTTGATTTCATTTTGTAAAACTGATGAAGAAGAAAATAGAGTTAAAAAAATTTATGAATTATTAGAACAAAAAGGTTTAGAAGTTTTGTATGATGATCGTGATGTAAGAGCAGGAGAAAAATTTGCAGATAGTGATTTGATCGGTATTTCAAAAAGAATAGTTATTAGTTCAAAAACTTTAGAAAAAGAATCTTTTGAATTAAAAAATAGAAATGAAAAAGATATAAAAATAATAAAATTAACTGAAATAGAAAAATATGTTTAAAAATTTTTTTAAAAAGTTTTCCAAAGATATTGCAATTGATTTAGGTACTGCTAATACTCTTGTTTATACTCCTGATAAAGGAATTGTTATCAATGAACCGACAGTAGTAGCTATAAATACTAGAACAGAACAAGTTATTTCTGTTGGAGCAGAAGCAAAAAGCATGCTTGGTAAAACACCACCACATATTCAAGTAACTAGACCACTAAAAGATGGTGTTATTTCTGATTATGAAGTTACTGAAAAAATGCTTAAATATTTTATTGATAAAGTTCATCAAGATGGTTTTTCATTAGCTACAAGACCAAAAGTAATTATAGCTGTACCACTTGATGTTACAGAGGTAGAAATAAAAGCAGTAGAAGACGCTACATTGTCAGCTGGAGCTCGTGAAGTAGTAGTAGTTCAAGAACCTATGGCAGCAGCTATTGGAGCTAGGATGCCAATACAAGATCCAATTGGAAATATGATAGTAGATATTGGTGGAGGAAATACTGAAATTGCAGTAATATCATTAAATGGAGTTGTAACTTGGAAATCTATTAATATCGGAGGAGATGAAATGAATAAAAATATTGTTCAATATGCTAAAGAATTTTTTAATCTTTATGTAGGTGAATCTCACGCAGAGGAGATAAAAATTAAAATTGGTTCTGCTGTAATTCAAGCAGAAAAAATAGAATTTCCAATGCGTGGTAGAGATGTTATTTCTGGACTTCCAAAAGAAGTTATTATTACAAATGAAAATGTCCAAGAAGCCTTAAAAAGAAGTGTAAAAACTATTGTAGATTATATAAAGATGACACTTGAAGTTACACCTCCAGAGTTAACAGCTGATATTCACGAAAGAGGAATGCTTTTAGTTGGTGGTGGAGCACTTTTAAAAGGTTTAGATAAAGTGATTGCAGAAAATGCAGAAATTCCAGTTAGAATTGCTGATGATCCACTTACTGCAGTAGTTCGTGGTGTCGGTGTTTTAATAGATGAAAAAGAATTATTAGATGAGGTTAAATTACCATCTGCAAAAGATATAAAATAATTATGAATAAAAATAAAAAAAAGACAACAATAATTTTTGTTAGCTTCATTATTTTGATAGCTATTTTTTTACATAATTTAAAAATATTTTCTTTTTTTGAAAATTCAGTAAAAGAATTTATAACACCTGTTACTAGTTTTTTTTATAAAAAAAACTATTCAGCTGATTTAGAAAAATTATCTGAACTAAGCAAAAATGAATTATTAGAAAAAATAAAACAATTAGAAATAGAAATGAAAAATAATGAAATTTATGAAAGTCAAAATAAAATTTTATTAGATGAAAATGAAGAATTAAAAAATCAATTAAATTTTGTTTTAGATAATGATTATAAAACTGTTGGAGCAGAAGTAGTAGGTAGGTCAGTTGATCCACTTGGAACTACTCTTATTATAAATAGAGGTGAAAATGATGATATTGATTTAGGAGATCCTGTTATTATTGGTAATGGAATTTTAGTTGGAAAAATAATAAAAATAAATGAAAAAGATGCAATTGTTAGGCTTATAAATGATAATAATAGTAAAATTGGTGCAACTATTTTGAATATGGATAAAAGTTTAGGTTTAGTTGAAGGTGGCTATAGTTTAGGTGTAAAAATGGACTATATTCCACAAAATGAAATTTTAAACATAGGTGATATAATAGTAAGTTCTGGATTAAGTGATGGAGTACCAAGAGGTTTATTAATTGGTAAAATAGAAGTAGTAGAAAAAGAACCACACAAACCTTTTCAGCAAGCTATTTTGAAAACAAGTGCAGATTTATCTTATATAACAGTAGTTTCTGTTATAACTAAAATATAATATTTTATATGTTAAATAGAATATTAAAATTAATTTCTTCATTTTTTTTTATTTTATTTATTATAATTATTAATTTAATTATAATAAATTATTTTGAGTTTCCTTTTTCTAAATATAATTTTATTTTTTCTATTTTGTCTATTATGATGATGAAACAGACAGATGGAAAAATTATTTGGTTTGCTTTTTTTCTTTTTTTTATATTTGATCTTTTTTCTGCAAATAGTTTTGGAATTATATTTTTTTCTGCTACTATCACAACTCTTTTTATTTTTTGGTTTTTTAAAGAACTTTTTTCTAAACAAACAATATGGTCTTTAGTTTTGATGGTTTTTTTATTTATTTTATTTTATAATTTTATTTATTTGTTTATTTTATCTTGTTTAAATTTTTTTGCTGAAGAATTGATTATAAATTATTTTACTTTTTTTTATAATATGTTTTTTGAAATAATTATTACTTGCTCTTTTACTTTTTTATTATATATTTTTATAGATTTACTATTTAAAAAAATAAATCAAAAATATAAATTAAATTAGTTTTATGAATTATTTTGATCCATTTGAAAAAACAGTTAAATCCAAAAAGAACCTAAAAGGTAAATATAGTTTAGGTTGGGTGGAAGGTTCTTTTTGTATTGGTGATGATAGTCAAAAACAAGATTTGATAAGTTCTGGCACATCTCATGTTGGATCTAGTTTTAATAATAAAAAATTTTTTTATATTTTTTTATTTATAATGTTATTTTTTGTTATAATTTTTTCTAGACTCATAAATTTACAGATTTTAAAAGGGGGGTATTATTATGAAAAAGCAGAAAATAATAGACAGAGAATACTTCCTGTTGTAGCTGAAAGAGGTTTGATTTATGATAGAAATAATAAAAAACTGGTTCAAAATATACCAAATTTTTCTCTTATGGTTATTCCTCAAGATTTACCAAAAGATGAAGAATCACTTTTTAATATTATAAGTAAATTATCAAAATTAACTAATATTTCTAAACAAGAATTTTCAGATATTATTGAAAAATATAAAGATTATAGGACAGAATCAATTTTAATTGTTGAAAATATAGATTATGATTCAGCTCTTAAAATAGAAGTAGAATCAGCTGATTTACCAGGTATTTATATTCAGAGAGGTAGTAAAAGGCTTTATTTAACTAATAAAAATAATTTTTCTTATGATTCAAATTTATTATATGATGAAATTGATATAGAAAAAAACAATAATACTTTATCGCATACCTTAGGTTATCTTGGAAAACTAAATGAAGAAGAATTAAATAAATTATATTCTCAAGGTTATTTACCTTCTGATTCTATTGGTAAAACAGGTATAGAAAAAGAATATGAAAAATATTTAAGAGGAATATATGGTAAAAAAAATATAGAAGTTGATGCATTAGGAAAAGAACAAAATATTTTAAATGAAGAATCACCAATTTCAGGAAATCATATAAAATTAAGTATTGATTTTGAAATGCAAATTAATTTAGAAAATATTATTGAAAATAAATTGCGTGAAATAGGTAAAACTAGAGCTTCTGGAGTGGTTATGAATCCAAATAATGGAGAAATTTTAGCTTTAGTAAGTTATCCTGGTTTTGATAATAATGATTTTTCTGGAGGAATAGATTATGAAACTTACCAAAGCTATTTAGAAGATGAAGATAAACCACTTTTTAATCGTGCTATCTCTGGTAATTTTCCATCTGGATCTGTTATTAAACCAGCTATTGCCGTAGCAGCTTTAGAAGAAAAAATAATAAATTCAAAAACTAGTTTTTTAAGTAAAGGTGGAATTCAAGTTGGTAATTGGTTTTTTCCAGATTGGTTAACTGGTGGTCATGGTAATACAAATGTTCGGGAATCGCTTGCAAATTCAGTAAATACTTTTTATTATTATATAGGTGGTGGGCATGATAATTTCAAAGGTCTTGGAGTTTTTAAAATAAATGAATATTTATCTTTGTTTGGTTTTTCTAATAAAACTGCTATAGATTTACCAGCAGAAAATGATGGATTTATTCCAACTCCAGAATGGAAAAAAAGAGTAAAAAATGAGAGATGGTATGTAGGTGATACTTATAATTTATCCATTGGTCAGGGTGATTTACTCGTAACTCCACTTCAGATTGCTAATATGACAGCTATTATTGCTAATAATGGAACTTATTACAAACCTCATTTACTTTATTCTGTTATTAATTCGATAACAAATGATGAGAAAATTCAAGAAAAAGAAATTATTAGAGAGAATTTTTTAAATCCATATAATTTAAAAATAGTTAGACTTGGCATGGAAGATTGTGTAGATTATGGCTCATGTAGATTATTAAATAATTTAAATTTTAATGCAGCCGGAAAAACAGGAACAGCCCAGTGGAGTAATAATCATAATACTCACGCTTGGTTTACTTCTTTTGCTCCTGTGGAAAATCCAGAAATTGTTGTTACTATTATGATTGAGGAAGGTGGAGAAGGTAGTAGAGTAGCAGCTCCGATTGCATACGCATTTTACAAAACTTTAGATTTGTAGTATAATACTTTTATTAGTTGTATTATTTATGTATAACATTTTAATTTTAAAAATAAAAATATGCAAGAAGAAAAGAAAAGCATAAAAGAAATTTTAGATCTTTTATCTCCAACCCATTCTTTTTTGATTGGAATTATTGGTGGACTTATGTTACTTTGTACAATTGGATTTTTTGTATTAATTCCAATGGTTTCAGATGGTGGGGTTACTAGGGCAGAAAATGATACTTTTAAAGCTCCAGAAAAATTTAGTGATTGTTTAGATAATGGTAAATATGCTGATGTAGTAGCAAGCGATACAAATTTAGGTGTAAGTTTAGGTGTAAATGGAACTCCAGCTAGTTTTATAAATGGATATCTATTAAGTGGAGCTTTACCTTATGAAGAAGTAAAAACTATTATTGATGAAGTTTTTGCAGGAAAAGAACCAAGTTCAGAATATTTAGCTAGAGATGAAGCAGGTAATCTTATAAAAACAGATTTTTCAGAAGATGTTTTAAAAGATTTAGACTGGAAAGGTGATAAAAATGCAAAAGTTACAATTATAAAATTTACTGATTTTGAATGTCCTTACTGTACTAGATTTTATAATACTTTAGATCAAATTTTAACTGAATATGGAGATGATATAAAATTTGCTTATAAGAGTTTCCCTTTATCATTCCATGCTAATGCGCAGAAAGCTGCTGAAGCTTATGAATGTGCTAGAGAACAAGGTCAATGGTTTGAAATGTATAATGAATTATTTAAATTAGCAGAAGCTGGAAATTTAGGAGTAAATAATTATAAAAAATTAGCTGATGAACTTGGATTGAAATAGAAAAATAAAATTAAAAAAATAGGCTTGAAAAAGTCTATTTTTTATTTTACAAAAGATGTTATTTTTGATATTATTATTAAATAATTCATAATTAATAATATGCTAGATAATATAAAAAACATCAAACAAATAGACAGTGAAAATATGCTTGGAAGTTTACAACTTCTATATAAACAAATTGAACAAATTTATAACGAATCGCTTGATTTAAAAATTTGTGCTAGATATAAAAATTTTGAAAATATTGCAGTTTTTGGAATGGGCGGTTCAGCTCTTGGTGCTCATGTAATAAAAAATTTATTTGCTAGTGAACTCAAAATTCCTTTAGAAATTATAAATGATTATAATGTACCAAGATTTGTAAATAATAAAACACTTGTAATTTGTTCTAGTTATTCTGGTAATACAGAAGAGGTTTTAGAGTCTATAAAAGAACTTAAAAAAAGAAAGGCAAAAATTTTAGTAATTTCTACTGGTGGTAAATTAGCTAGTTTTGCAAAAAGAAATAATTTACCAGCCCTTATTTTTAAAATAAAAAATAATCCTTGTTCTTCACCACGTATGGGACTTGGTTATTCTATCTTTGGTCAAATTCTTTTATTAGCTAAACTTGGGATTTTAAGAATTTCAAAAAAACAAATAAAAGAAATAATAAAAACAATTGTTTATTATGATTCTATTTATGGAGTTTTAACTCCTGAAAAAGAAAATACAGCAAAAATTTTAGCTAAAAAACTAATTAATTCTAGTATTTATTATGTAGCTTCTGAACATTTGATTGCCAATGCTCATATTGGTGCAAATCAAATAAATGAAAATGCAAAAAGATTTGCTAGTTATTTTGCACTTCCAGAATTAAATCATCATTTACTTGAAGGTATGATGTATCCAGCTAGTAATAAAACTAATTTGTTTTTCCTTTTGATAAAATCAGATAATTATTTTTCTCGTATTAAAAAAAGATATGATATAACTACTAAAGTTTTAACAAAAAATAATATAAAAAGTTTTGTTTATGAAACAAAAGAAAAAGATAAAATTTTAGAAATGTGTGAAATATTAGTTTTGACTAGTTATGTAAGTTATTATTTAGCAATATTAAAAAAGATTGATCCAACAGCAATTCCTTTTGTTGACTTCTTTAAAAAAGAAATGGGGAAGTAACAAGTAATTTTTCTTTGTCATTCCGAGCGAAGTCGAGGAATCTTTCCTGCCTGCTGGCAGGCAGGAATATAAACTTAGTATTATAGATCTCTCGGCTCCACTTCGTTCCGCTCGAGATGACAAATTTTTTTTACTAACTTATATGCTTACACGCTTATTTTAAAATAAATTATGAAATTATCAGTAATTACTGTTACTTGGAATAATAGTAAAACAATTGAAAAGCAAATTGAAAGTGTCAGAAAAGGTGCTGGTGATATTGAGTTTGAAGAAATTATTATTGATAATGGTTCAAAAGATGATACAGTTGAAATTATTAAAAAATATGGAGAAGTGAAGTTAATCCAAAATACAGAAAATAAAGGTTTTGCTTATGCAAATAATCAAGCTTATAAAATTGCTCAAGGTGAATTTATTTTATTTTTAAATC
>Ga0075122_10003222_pt1 | contig 10317 bp, 17 predicted proteins | sample AntAceMetag02UKB_FD_69790 | JGI IMG/M metagenome (GOLD analysis project Ga0075122, IMG submission 69790) | Saline lake microbial communities from Ace Lake, Antarctica - Antarctic Ace Lake Metagenome 02UKB | ecosystem: Environmental > Aquatic > Non-marine Saline and Alkaline > Saline | place...
TCTGGCATGGATGAAGAGACCATTGAAGGTTATATTAAAGCAAATTCAGATGTAATTTCTATAAAGTCAGATATTATTTTAAATTTTGTTGAAGGTTATGTTATTTCAGAGGAAGAAGATGAAGATGAAGATGAAAATGACGGGGGTTCTTCTGCCCAAACAAGCACTTCAAAATCTGATGACCCAGATTCTACAGGAAAAATAATTGGATGGTCAATCTTAATTATCGTTGTTTTAGGATTAGCTTGGTTTTTCTTAGTAAAATTTAAAGGAACAAAAAAGAAAGTTAATTTATTGGACGCTGCAAAATCTAAAAAATAATTATTTTTTTGGAGATCTTAAAATTTTAATCCCATTCTCAGTTTTAAATTGTGCTGGGATAGTTATCCAGTTTTCTTTATTTTTCATTATGCAAAAATGTAAATGGGGGTATCCACAATATCCAGTTATGTCTGAAAAAGCAATAGGGTCCCCCTTCCTAACATTTTGACCTTCTTTAATTAAACAGTTTTTTCTTAAATGAGCATAACAAGAATATTCATTATGTTTATGTTTTATTATAATTAAATTAGCAGATTCCAAGTTTGTTTTATTTCCATCTCCACTATCAAAATTATCAATAACTTGAAATGCTAATCCTTTTTGAGCAGCAATTATTTTTGTTCCAACAGGTATTTTAAAATCAATTGCATATTTTTGCCAATCAGATTCATAATGAAAGGGAGCTTTTTCAATATTTATTTTAATATTTTTAGGGAAAGGGATATCATAAATATTTTTAGAATATTTCATTTTTTATTCTTTCTTTTCTTCGTTTTTAGGCTCTTCTTTCACTTCTTCTTTAGGCCCATCAGAGTCACTTGGAGATTCCTTAGGTAATAAAGATTTTAACTTATTCTCAAGAATATTTTTTTCAATTTGAATTACTCTAGCTACCTCATCATATCCATGAAGTCTTCTAGTTAATTCATTAAATATATCGTTCCAACCATTATTTGTTAATGCAATTAATTCAGGTGAAAGAATTTCAACATGTGCAGGCATATATTTGAACATTAAAACTGCAATATTTCTAATTTCTTCAACTTCCACTTCAATCTCTGCAAAACTTGTAAAAATATCTTTTTGGTCTTTAACTAAAACAGGCTCGTTTATTTTTTTCTCTTTAACACTTACTCCTGGTTCTTCATCAATTCTTTTAATTAAGGTTTCAAGAGTATTTGTTACTTCTTCTACAGGCCTACCAATAACTTCTATGATAAGCATTGCTCGAATGTTTTTTGTTTCTTTATCTGAACTCATTTTTATTTTGTTTATTTCTTTTTATTATTAGAAGAATTGCAAGCAATACACAAAAAATAAAAAATCCGTGTATTGAATAATTTCTCAGAAAATTCTGAACATTAAACTTTTCTTCTTTATTTTTTGTGTCATTTTCACTTTTTATAGTTTTTGGGTCTAAAATGATTGTTTCTGGAGGGCTAGTAATGAGGTTTTCTGGAGTATCAAGGGTAGTTTTTACTTCAACTTCTTCTTCATCTTCCTCACCTTTATCATCATCTTCTTCCTCTTCATCCTCTTCCTTCTCCTCTGGAGGGTTTTGAGGTTCAGAAGGTTCTTCATCTTCCTCCTCCTCCGAAATACAAGCAATTCTATCATCCTTTATTTTCTGAAGAGTAGTTGGTCCAATCCATTTAACATCAATTAACTCATCAATAGTTTCAAATGGGCGAGCATCAATAATTTTTTGTGCTATGGAAGGACCAATTTCAGGAATTTCATCCAATTCAGTTAAAGACGCAGAATTAATATCAATTTGCCCTTCTTCACAGGTTGCAAGAACAGTTGGAATAAGTAACATTCCAATAACAATAACAAATAAATAAATTTTATTTTTCATATCTCTCTTTAAAGTCAACATATTCTATATTAATATTTCTGCCTTCCTTTATAGCCTTTGCAATAAGTATCTTTGAGAAAATATTATTTTTAAGATACCATCTGCATTTTTCTTTTTCTATTTTTGAAAGAATACCATTCATCTTAACTTCTACTCCAATTATATTATATTTCCCATTACTAATTTGTTTAAATGCAATAAAATCAGGAAATCCTGTGCCAATGGTCATAATTTTTGAAAAGGGATTGAACTTTTTCTTTGCAATCATCAATTTAGGCTCGCTAGAGTCATTGTCAGAATCCAGATCAACATTATTATTCCACTTATCCAAAATCCATCCATCAGCTTCTAAATCTTTTCTAACTTTTAATTCAAATCTTCCTCCTGCAGCCCGAGAATTTTTCCCTCTTTTGACATTAGATTTCTTTTTGTATTGAGGGATTCCTTTTTCATCCCAGGAAGTTTCATATTCAGTACTCCCGGCTTTGTTGATCATATCCATAATTTTATCTTTATTCTCTTTTTTTACACCAACCATAATCAAACTAATTATAAGAACTATTTAAATTTTACAAATCTCTTGCTTTTTGGGAGTAAATAAACTACCCTCATAAACCACAAACCTTTCCCTTCTTAAAATTTTAAAATAAACAAACACCTGATTGTTTACTTAAATTTATAAATGATACTTTGTTAATTAATATATGAAAAAGAGTTTAGTGATTGGAATTTTTATTTTAATTGGGATATTAATTATTGCCTTTTTTATTTCTGCAAACATAACTGGGAATGTTGTAAAGATTGGTTGGTGGGACAAAAAACAAATTTATACTGTGGAAGAAGTTGACAACCTAATTAAAGATTTAAATATGGATGGAGAAACTGTTTATTATACAAAATCTGAAATTAACAATCTTCTTAATGCTTTATCAAAAGGGGAATCAATTGTTATCAATAATAATGATACTTATACCAAATCACAAATTGATTCTTTAATAAATTCTATAAATAAAACTACAATTCAACAAAATGGAATTGATGCTAAAGAAGTTTTAGAAATTTTAAATCAAAATACTCCAACTTATGATTACTTGACAATAAGGGGTTCTGGGAATCATCTTTTTCCAAATAATTGTGATGAAGTTTGCGAGAATACAGAAAATTGGAATATAGAAGAACCCATGATATGTATTGGCGCAATTGGTATTTTTTGGGGCGATATTGAGAATAGGAAAGACTTCCATTCTCACCATTATGAATGTGATACTTCAAAATCAACTTACATTCAAAATGCATTTTCTGAATCTGAAGAAATTTATGCTCAATGCATTTGTGTTTCATATTAATTTTTATTCATAAATCTAAAAAATAAACAAACACTAGTTTTATTACTTAAATTTATAAAGTATTTTTTGTTAATTGATATATGAAAAAGAGTTTGGTGATTGAAATTTCTATTTTAATTGTTGTATTGATTGTTTCTTTAGGATTATATTTTTTTATGCCAAATGAAAGTTCCATAATTAATTCTGCAAAAAATGGAGAGAATAATAGTGGAGAGCCAGTTTCAGTTGGATTGGAATGTATAGAAAATCAGGATTGCTCTAAAGAATTTAAATGTGTGAATTCAGAATGTATTTCTGTGGGATGTGTGGGTGATGGGGAAAATACTCCTGGAGCAATTGGTCCAGAATATAGTGATCATATGGCAACTGAATGTTGTGAAGGATTAAAAGGATTAATATGGAATGTTGATATTAAAGGTTGTGAAGAACCTATGGTTGGCGGGGGTTATTTATGCACTTCAAAATGTGGAAACGAGATTTGTGATTCTAATGAAAATAAATGTATCTGCCCAGAAGATTGTGTTGAAGAAGAATGCGTGGGGGAAGGAGGAAGTATCGTAATATATCCAGAGCAACCTAATTGTTGCGAAGGATTAACAAGAATAAGTTGTGATGGTCCAATAAATGATACATGTGAAGTAAAATGTGATGGGAGCAGTATTTGTGCAAAATGTGGTAATGGGGAATGTGGAGCAGGAGAAAACAAATGCAATTGTCCTGCTGATTGTTCTTAATACCTAAACAAAAAAATGAATTCTAGAAAAATAAACAAACACTAGTTTTTTTACAAATCTCGTGCCTGTAATGTTCGTCTCCCATTTGCCTTTATGCGAAATGTATCTTCATAAGCATCTGCATTTATTCGGGGCAAATGTTAAAGGTCTCTTGCTTGCAATGTCCGTCTTCCATTTGCCTTTGCACGTTCAATGGCTTTTACCAAAATATCTTCAACTTTTCTATCAAGTGCTCGTCCAACTTCATCTGCAACACTTGAGACAGAATTCTCTTTGTCTCGTTCTACATGATTGGAGGACGATTGAGAATCTTTGATTCCCTGTAGATCTTGTACAACTTTTTTGATATTTGATTTTACAACTAATGCCATTTTAATTTTTCTTTTCTTCTTTTTGTCCTTCTGGTTTCATAAAAGGAAATAACAAAATTTCTCTTAATGAATTTTTATCTGCAAGCAACATTACAAATCTATCAACACCAATTCCAAATCCTGCTGCAGGAGGCATACCATATTTCAAAGCTTCCACAAAGTCTTTATCGTGCTCATGTTTATCTCCTTTTTTCTTTGATTGTTCAATAAATCTTTCTTCTTGATCAAGAGGGTCATTAAGTTCTGAAAAAGCATTAGCAATTTCAATCCCATCAATTATTATCTGGAATCTTTGAACTGTTTTATCATCTTTCTTTTTTGCAAGAGGAGAAATATCCAATGGATGGTCTGTTATGAATGTTGGTTCTTTAATATTTTTTATTGCTTCCTTAAATGCTTCATCAGTCATTTTACCTTTTGTTAATTTGTCAAAAGTAATCCTTTTAAATGGTTTTTTAACTGTAATTTTTTTACCTGCACGCATAATTTCTGCTTTTCCATTAACTTTCTTTACAACTTCCACAATCATGTTTTCTGCTAATTTCATTAATTCATTGTATTCCATATATGCTTGGTAAAATTCTAAGTTTGTGAATTCAGGATTATGGCTCCAATCAACACCCTCGTTTCTAAAACATCTTGAGAATTCAAACACTTTTTCAAATCCTCCAACTAATAATCTTTTAAGATATAATTCAGGAGCAATTCTCATATACACATCAGTATCATATGCATTGTATTTTGTAATAAATGGTTTTGCTATTGCTCCGCCCGCAATTGCTTGAAGCACCGGGGTATCAACCTCTAAAAATCCTTGATTATTCAAAAAATCTCTCAATCCTTTTATTGTTTCACTTCTTTTTTCAAAAACTTTTTTTGTATCAGGATTCATTATCAAATCCAAATATCTTTTACGATACCTATCTTCTTTATCCTGCAATCCATGCCATTTTTCAGGCAAGGGTAAAATAGATTTACTTAGGATTGTAACTTTTTTAACAAGGATAGATATTTGTTTTGTTTTTGTTTTAAACACTTTTCCTTCTACTCCAATAAAATCTCCAGAATCTACATATTTCTTAAAAAAATCTTTTATATTTTTTGGAGTTTCACCTTCTTGTAAAACAATTTGAATTTTTCCAGAACTATCCTGTAGATTTGCAAATGCAATTTTTCCCAAATCTCTTTTTGTAACTAATCTTCCAGCTGTTTTAACACTTGTACCAATTTTTACTTTTGAACATTCTTCAGCTGTTTGTTTTTTATCTGATTTTGCAGGGTATGGATCAATTCCTTGTTTTTGCAACTCTGCAATTTTTCTTTTTCTTTCATTAATTATTTGTTCTTCACGTCCCATGTTTTATCCAGGTTTTATTTATTTATAAATTATTCATCTTCGATATTTTTTCTTATATCCTTGATTTTCCAATTCATCATTTAATATTTCGTCAGCAATTTGTTGGAATTCATCTTCTCTTCTAACATGTTGATAAATTACTTTATTGAAATTTTCTTGAAGTTTTTGTACTTTTAAAAAAAGTTGAAGCAGTGTTGGATTGCGTACACGATATTCTCCAAGGAGTTGTTTAACCACAAGCTCAGAGTCTAGAACACAAGTTAGTTCATCATGGGTATAGATTGAAGCAAGTTCAAGTGCCTTAATCAAGGCTTCATATTCTGCAATATTGTTTGTAACATTTTTTCCAATAAATCCACTGTATTTTGTTAAGATCTCCCCATCCTTTCGAACAATAACTCCTATTGCACCTGGGCCAGGATTACCTCGAGCACCCCCATCAGAATTTGTATATATCATATAATTAAAAAATAATTGGGCTTTTTATATTTTTATTAAATATGTTTTACTTCTAGGGAGGGTTCATATTTTTGACATTCTTCTGCCAGTATTTTTCTATGGCAATAACGAGCATCTTTTTCAGAGCATAAAAGAGTGATTGTTTTTTCAAGACCTTCTTTAGCCAAGGCTTTAACTTTAGGAATAATTTCTTCCGTCCTAAGTTTCTTTTTATAATGTTTATTATATGCACTTTGAGGCAATTTTCCACTAAAAAGAGCATAAACCAATTTATCTTTTGGAGCCAAGTCTTTGTCCCATCGATCATATTTATCCGGAGTTATTCTTGGATCAGGTTTCTTCCCACCATTATCAGTATGTCTCGACATAACAGATATTCTAATCCCATCTTCTTCCTCAATTTTATCAAAAATAGATTTAGTACGAATCATTTTAGAAATGCAATACCTTGAACCCCTTTAAGTCCTGGAATTTTTCTGGTTTAACTTCAACATTACGAATTTGAGAATGTTTTGGACCTTTTTTACAAAGTTCAATCATCTTATTTACGTCGTTTGAATCTCCTTCTAGAAAAACTTCTATTCGTCCATCTTCAAGGTTTCTTGTAAATCCTTTAATGTTATATCTTTCTGCATTTTCTTTTACAAATGCCCTAAAGAATACTCCTTGCACTGTTCCATCAATATAAACTCTAACCGATTTTTTCATAAATAAAGTAAATGAGGGGGAGTTTATTAATTTTGTTACCCTTTATTATTTTGAGCGATAGTAATTAAACAATGTCCGGGGTAGATTCCATTTTCTTTGGAGGCAATATTTTGGGGTCCATCTAATCCTTGGAATAGATAGTCGGCTTTGTTAAGAATTATTTTAATTTTGAAGGAACATAATCAGTTAGTTGAAATATGCTTGGAGAATATATTGTTACTCCTCCATGTTTCCAAAGATCATCTTTCTTAACCATATCGTTAAAATAAACTAAACTATAAACATTACCCATTAAATCAAATTCATTTTTCGCATCTCGAGAACCACAGATTCCTGCAACATAACCAACTCTTTTATTTGGAATTCCTCCATCCCTGTGTTCAACAACATCGGTTATTTCAGCAATTTCTAAGAAATCCGAATTTCTTTCTAATTTTTTTTCCAGCACCCTAATTGCTGAATTTCTCGTTTTTCCCAAATTTCTTAAGTGAGATATTCTTTTATCTTTTAGTTCCATCAGTTATAAATTTAATTTAAAGTTTATAAGATTTTATATCCTAAAAATTACATAATAAAGAACTTCTTTTTTTCTTTTTAGGAAAAAGAAAAAAAAGTGCACTCTTTTCTAAACAATAGTTACTTTCAGCAACATGATGTTAAATTCCCCTAACATCTAATTCATTATTAACTACCGCAACTGTCTGGGATGCAAAGTACATTTTAGGTCCAACAGAAACAGGAGTAGCTATTTTTTTCAATCTTTTCAATTCCTTACTTGGCAATCCTTCTTGGTCTCCCAACACAAATACACAATTATCTGGGATCTCTGCTTTACGAATGTCTTCCCCTCTTTTATCTAATATAAATATTTCTGAGCCATCATTTTCAAGTTCTTCAATGACTTTTAAGAAACTTTTTTTCTCTACAGAACATCCAGGAAGGACTTCTGTTTTTTGGCCTTGTTTATATTTGTAAAGAATCTTTTTTACCAAGTTTCCAACATCTTTTTTAGAAATTATTGATTCATCTGTAACTTGTATTTCAATGTGTTTTGGAGGGTCTGGCATACCATAAAATACAAAATGGAACTTCACATCATCACGAAATCCATTTGAGAGAAAAACTCCTTGGATAAAACTATGAATTGCAATATCCATTCGTCCTGCTTTCATCAGGTCTTTAAAATTACCGCTTGTAGGTCCTTTTGCTGAAAAATAAACAAAGTGTCTCATGATTATGATTAAATTTATATAGATATAAATGTTTTCGTTTTTATGACAAAGAAAGTCCAAACAATTGAAAGTAGTGTCGCAGAAGATTTGGGACGGGAAACTAATTATGATACAATGGCCCTTAATGTGAGAGATACTCTTTTGGAATTTACTAGTTTTAGAGGCAATCCCTATGATTCATGGACAAAAGTTATAATAAATCCTCGAAAATATAGAAAAGATGGTTCAGAAGTTTCAAAATAAAATAGCAAAAGAAAGTAAATTAGTAAAGAAAGTGAGAAGGGCAAAGACAATTAATGTTACAACTGTTTCAATAAATGCAAGAAAATATTTAGAGAAATTCTATACGGGTTCTAATAAATATGAGTATTTAGGTGGAGAAAGAAAAAAAGGAACTTACAACTCAAGATAATTATATTTCAAAATTTTCAGGAAGATATTCTATATTTAGTCCTAAGCTAGTAACTTTTTTATGTTCCCATGTTGCTCCAAATGAATTTTTCCAATCATAAATAAAATATGAGGTTTTAACTTTTCCTGATTCAAAAATAGGGGCATAAAAATTTTCTAAAAGATCCATATTTTTTTCTTCATATGCGCGAGCATCATTGGTCCATAATTTTTCAAGAGTTTTTTCAAAAGGAAGTTGATTGAAAATTATTTTTCCGTTCCCTTGAAGTTTTCTAATGGTTTGATCAAAAACTTTGAGGTTTGCTTCTATGGATCCTTTTCCTCCAGAAGTTAATGGGCCACAAACCTGTCCTATGGGATTAGGCATGGAACCAAGAATATCTAAGGCTATCGGGGCTAATCCTCCATAGGTTTTAGCGATATCAGATCTTTTTTGATGTTCTTCGTTAAAATATTGTTCTATCTCTTTCATTACTGTTTAGAAATTTGATCATTTATAAAAATTATTGTGTTGGTTGCATTATGCGAAACGTATCTTCGTGAGGATCAACTAATTTATTCTTTTATGGGTTGCATAACAAATGCAGATCTTGCAAAAACATCTATCCCATCAATTATTTTATACATCCCCACAAATTTATCTTCACAGAAAACAGAAACACTATCTTCTTGAGACACTTTTGGTTTTCCAATAACATCTGCTCTATGAATTGGTTTGCCTGTAAAAATTTGTTTTAAATTGTTTTTTTTGATTTCAATGGGAGTATAAACTTCAGAAACAATTTCTGCAGGAATTATCATTTCTCTCAGTAACTTTTCATCACCTTTTTCATATTCATCAACAGCTTTTTCAAAATCATAAAGATTAATTATTGTTTCCTCTTTGAAAATTCCTGCTCTAACTCTTCGAAGCTCAAGCATATGTGCTCCAATATTCAATTCCTTACCAAGGTCATCAATTAATTTACGAATATATGTTCCACCTTGAACTTCTGAACGAAATAAAATATCTTTGCCATCCTGTTCAAGCAATTCAAAACTTTTTATTTCTCGTTCTCTCTCAGCTCTTTTAACTCTAGATTTAAGTGGAGGAAGTTGAATTATTTTTCCAATAAATTTTTTCTTAATAACTTCTTCAATCTTTTTCATAGGAACATCTTCATGCATTCGCATAATGCCAATGTATTCTTTATCTTCTCCAAGAAAATATCCTGTAAGCTTACAAGCACGATTAAGTGCAACAGGTAAAACTCCTGTAACCTTTGGGTCAAGTGTTCCAAAATGAGATGTTTTTCGTAAACCAAGCTTTCTTTTAACAAATTCAGATACATTAAATGACGTTGGTCCTGATGATTTATCTATGTTAATTATTCCAAATTCAAGTAATTCTTGAATTGATTCTTGTTGTTTCATCTTTTCCAAATCCATGATTAAATATCAATAGTTCCCTTTAAATATCCTAGCCTTTTTTCTTCATCAAATTTTTCAATAGCATATCTTAACATTGTCCTTGGCATTGTTTTATAGTATTTTTTTAAAAATTCTTCTTCGACATCTATGTCCCTGTTGCCAATTTCCCTTAACATCCATCCAACTGCCTTATGAATTAAATCATGAGAATCATTTAATAATATTTCAGAAATACTTAATGCATCATAGAATTTTTCTTTTCGAATGAAACCAAAGGTAGAGATGATTGCAATTCTTTTCTCCCAAAGGTTTTTTGATTTAGCAAAATCATACAAAACTTTTTTGTCTTTATCCAATAAAAAATCCCCAAGAATTTTTGGAGCACTTAC
>Ga0075122_10003223_pt1 | contig 10317 bp, 7 predicted proteins | sample AntAceMetag02UKB_FD_69790 | JGI IMG/M metagenome (GOLD analysis project Ga0075122, IMG submission 69790) | Saline lake microbial communities from Ace Lake, Antarctica - Antarctic Ace Lake Metagenome 02UKB | ecosystem: Environmental > Aquatic > Non-marine Saline and Alkaline > Saline | place...
GTCTTTCCTCCTCTAACAACCGAAATGATCTTGGTTGGAGAACAAACTGGACAGATAGAAGAAATGTTAGCCGAGTTAGCCGTATATTATGGCGACGAAGTTGACGAAACTATGAAAAATTTTTCTACCATTATTGAACCAGTAATAATATTAGCCCTCGGCTTAGCGGTCGGAGGAATTGCAGTGGCTGTCATTCAGCCGATGTACACTTTAGCTCAAAGTTTTTAATATATGAGTTTAAACAATGCTTTTGTCGGATCATTTGGACTAGACATCGGTGATCTGTCAATAAAATTAATACAGTTAGAAAAAACAAACTACTTTGGTAAAAGTAATGTTTTTAAGATAAAAGAAAAAAGAAGCATTAGTTTACCTCCTGGTTTGATAGTTAATGGAGAAATACAACAACCTGAAATGGTTAGAAAAAAATTATTACACATCTTGGGTAAAGATAAATCCAAAGAATATAAAAAAATAAGATCACCCTGGGTAGTAGTTGATCTACCCCAGCCAAAAACATTTATTAAAATGATTGAGGTGGATATCCCAGAAAAAGACCTGACAGAAGATGACATAAAATTAAACGCTAAGAAACATCTCCCGATTGATGTTGATAAAAGTTATTTAGATTGGCAGATAATTAGCAAAAACAAGCAAACAACTAGCATCATTATTAGTGCTGTTGAAAAAAATACAGCTAATATTTATACTTACCTACTTGAGAGCGTCGGTTTAAGCCCTATGGTTTTAGAAGTAGAAGCTTTATCTACTGCCAGAGCCATGGTTACCGCTAACAAAGAATACAAAGGTGAGGCTAGGGCTATCTTGGATCTAGGAGCAACGAGAAGCATGCTTACTATTTATGATAATGTTACTGTCCAATTTACTACTGATCTTAATTTTTCTGGAGAACTACTAACCACAGCCATTACACAAAGAATGAAAATCAAACATCTAGACGCAGAAAAATTAAAAAAAGAATATGGGTTATCATACAATAAAAAGCATCCTCAATATTTAAAAATTGTATCTGGACTTTCTTACAACCTAATCAAAGAGATACAAAAATCTATTAATTTTTATAAACAACATTTTGATAATACAAACCCGATAACTCACATCACCATGTGCGGAGGAGTTTCATATTTTAAAAACTTAGACAAACTAATCACTAAAAAATTAAAGATAGAAGCAAAACCAGGGCTTGCTTGGAAAAATTTAAACAATCTTAGTCTAGAAAAAGAAAACCCAGACGGATTGAGCTATGCCTCGGCTATTGGTTTGGCTTTAAGGGCAATAAACGAAACAAAAAAATATTAGTATGATGAACGTTGAAATAAATTTATTAAGTAAGGAAAAAAAAGACTCTATCAAAAAAATGTCTAATTTTATTTATGTAAAAAATATTTTAACTTTATCTATTTTGTTAGTATCTGTAATTTCAATCTTACTAGTATGGAGCTGGCTAACACTTGTTAATGAATTTGAAAATTTGTCTCAAAGCGCCCTCCTAATACAAAAAGACTATTCAAATTATAACCAAGAAACAAAAGAAATAAATTCCTTAATTAATGAGCTTAAAAAAATTAGTGGCGATTACCAAATAATATCACCTATTATATTAAATTTTTCTAGCATAACTCCTGCCAATATTAAAATAAATACTCTTAATGTAAATATAAAAAATAAAAGTATATATTTTAGTGGGGTAGCTAAAACCAGAGATGATCTCTTGGGTTATGAAGAAATAATTAACAAAACTGACTGGCTAGAAAAAGTCTCAATCCCAACTGACCAATTATTCAAAAGAGAAAATATCAACTTTAAATTTGAAACAAAAATAAAATCTTTATGATGTTGGCTAAAGATAAAAAAATATTAATTATACTATTTATAATGTTAGCAGTAGTCAGCTCTATAGCTATTTTTGTTGTGTACCCAACTATATCCCAGATCAAAGATATTAATAACGAAACTGATAAAATAAAAACATATTTAGAAACCAAACATCAAAATGCTTTAAGTGTTAAACAGTCAAAAGAAAAAGCTAAAATTATAAAAGAAACAGTGGCCTCCTATTTAAATTATGTTTTTTATACCGGCGAAGAATTAAAACTAATTACTACTTTAGAGGAAGTTGCAAATGAGTCTAATGTTATGCAAAATATAAAAAACTATAAGCTAGACAATAATAAGATAATTTTAAATATAACTGTTAGCGGAGATTACAACTCCATTATAAAATATGTAAAGGAAGTGGAGTCTGTTAGTTATTTTATAAATATTGATAATTTTACAGCTAACTTAAGCACAACAAAAGAACACGTTGACTTAATAACAGCTGGATTTACTTTAAGTTTATATGCCCAATAAAAAAGAAAAAATAAAATTTAAACCCTTGACTACTATAATAATATTAGGCATAATGGCTGGTGCACTGTTATATACTTTTTATTTTATTTATAATAATATTTACACTACTCTAAACAATGCTCGTACCATTTTTATACTTAACAATGAATTACAAATGGAAACATTGGATATAAAATCATTTTACGAGATGGAAAAGATTATAGAAAACAAAAATAATCAACAAACACTACCAGAAGATATTAGAAATATTTTTTACTATGGGGTGGATAATACAACTTCAACTACTGACGCTGAAGAAATAATAAAAACAGAATAATCTTATGAATCACTACTTCATATTAGGCAGAGAAAAAAAAATAAGCACAGCGGAAATTGCTGTGATTTTAAATACGTCTAATTATAAAATACAAGGAGACATATTAAAGGTTAAAAAAGAAATAGACGCTAAAAGTTTAATAGAGGTACTAGGAGGTACTATTAAAATAGGAACTGAAATAAACAACAACCTAAGTTTACAAGAAATAAAAGAAGAAATAATAAAAAATTTACAGGATAATACCGGAAAAATAAACTTCGGATTAAGTTTTTATGGAGAAATAAAAACAGATACTAAAAAATTAGGATTAGAAATAAAAAAAGAATTAAAAAATTTAGGCAAATCTGTTAGATACGTAGAAGGTAAAGAAGGAATTTTGAATGCTGCTCAAATTATTGGTAATAAAATAATAGAAAAAGGTGGGGATTTTATAATAGAAAATGAAGCAGGAAAATATAATCTAGCAAAAACTGTAGCTATCCAAAATGTAAACGAGTGGAGCAAACGTGATTTTGACAGACCAGGTAGCGATTCTTTGTCTGGGATGCTTCCTCCAAAGTTATCTATGATGATGATCAATTTATCAGGAGCAAAGAAAACCGATATAATTTTAGATCCTTTTTGTGGTTCAGGTACTATTTTGACCGAAGCTCTATACATGGAATATAAAAATTTGATAGGAAGTGATTTTTCAGCCAAAGCAGTGGAAGATACAGAAAAAAATGTTGAATGGATGGCAAAAGAATTTGAAGAAAAAAGTCAAAACTCAAAAATCGAGCTACACCACATAGATATTGTGGACATTACAAAAAAAATAAAAGAAAAATCTATTGATACTATAATTACTGAGCCATACCTGGGTAAGCCTTTGAGAGGAAACGAAGATGAAGAATTTATTTTGAATCAAACGCAAGAATTAAAAGAGCTATATATTTCTGCTTTTGAAAATTTTAAAAATATCTTAAAACCAAACGGAATTGTTGTTTTTATTATCCCTCAATTTAAATATAAAAATGACTGGATAAAAATAGACTGTTTAAAAGAAATAAAAGATCTTGGCTTTAAACAAGAAAATTTTGAAAATAAAGAATATTTACTCTACCACAGAAGTAATCAAAAATTAGGAAGAGGAATATATAAATTTAAAAAAATATAAAATAATCAAAAGGTACAGATAGAGTACTCTATAGCATATACTATAGAGTACTCTATTTATTTAAACTACACTAAAAATTATTAAATAAAACACCTGTAAGTAAATTAATTTTTCAACTGCTCGCCCTTTTTGGAAAACTAATTTACTTACAGGTGTTTTTTGTTTTATAAAAAATTCTAAGTCGCTACGTGGAAATATATAACATCTCCATCTTGAACTACATAATCTTTTCCTTCTAATTTTAATTTGCCAGTTTCTTTTATTTTACTCCAACCATTATACTCTACAAAATCCTCCCATTTAACTATATCAGCTTTAATAAACCCTTTTACAAAATCAGTATGAATAACACCGGCTGATTCTGGAGCCTTGGTATTTTCTTTTACAGTCCAAGCTCTGGTTTCTGGTTCACCTGATGTAAAATAAGTTACTAAATTTAACATTTGGTAACCTACTTTTATTAATTTATCCAAGCCTGTTTCTGCTATGCCTAATTCTTTTAGATATTCTTTAGCGTCTTCATCTGACAAAGCCACAATTTCTTCTTCTAACTTAGCTGAGATAGCAATAACCTCTTCTCCTTCAACTTTAAAATTTGTTTCTTTTATACCCTCGTCAACATTTACTACATAGAGCATTGGTTTCTTTGTTAAAAGATGCAAATCTTTTATAATTTCAACTTCTTCATCAACTAACTCCAAACTACGAGCCGGACGACCTGCCTCAAAAGTTTTCATTAATTTTTCTAGTAAATCTATTTCTAGCTGTTTTTCTTTCAAAGCAGTTCCTTTGGCAGACTTTTTGGTATTTTCTAATCTTTTGGAAACTGTTTGCATGTCAGCCAAAATAAGTTCCAGACCAATTATCTCAACATCATCCTCAGGGCTGACTTTATTATTAACATGAATAATATTAGAATCAGAAAACTCACGCACTACTTGCACAATAGCATCCACTTCACGAATGTGAGACAAGAATTTATTGCCTAAACCTTCACCCTCACTCGCCCCTTTGACAATTCCAGCAATATCAACAAACTCAATTGCGGTCGGAACAGTTTTTTTTGATTTGGAAACAACTGATAATTTCTCTAATCTTTCGTCAGGTACCTCAACCACGCCCACATTGGGGTCTATGGTACAAAAAGGATAATTTTGTGAGTCAGCTTGTTTGCTTTTTGTTATAGCATTAAACAAAGTGGATTTTCCAACATTTGGCAAACCAACAATACCGATTGAAAGCATAGGATTATTTTTAATCTTGACAACTTTAGAATTACATTATAAAATATTATAGTCAAAAAATCAATGGGCCGTTAGCTCAGCTGGTAGAGCGCCTCGCTGGCAGCGAGGAGGTCAAGGGTTCAAGTCCCTTACGGTCCACAGATATTTTAAATAATATGTATATTTAAATGTACATATTATTTTTGTATAAAAAAACGGCGGGTTGAAAACCCGCCGTGTTAGAGGTGAAATAACGCACTGCACCCTTCGGGCAAAGTGTCAGAACGATGACATGTGTAATATCCCTCAAATGGTTCGGGATAAATACCACCGCACTTTTTAGGTGCTACATATCCCTGACCCGGAATTGCACAGTACACGTGACATACCCCATCCGGTGCTTCGATCCAACTATCATTAGCTGGAAACTCGGCCTCTTGCCAGACTTTAACACGATTTTCATCGTAGTCAATGCCATAGCACCGGTAAGCGTTCTCCGTGGGAATAAAACTTATTCCCCCACAGGTTACATTTACCGAACAGGTATAGTCCTGGCAAACAGGGTATGTCCAAAGGTTATTATCCTCAGGGCAATCCGTTTCTGTTAAACATTCCACGCATTCACCATCCAAACAGAATGGAAATTCTGTAGGGCAGTTGTCGTCGGTGGTGCAGATGGGTTCGGGTTCTAGCTCTGATTCAGGATCGATGTCGCCTTCAACAACTTCATCAACGGTTTCTTCATCTTCAGGTTTAAGTTCAAAATCAGCATCACCGTCGATAGGAATGTCAACTCCTTCTACAGCTTCTTCAATTTCTAATTCAATTTCTAACTCGACTTCGATTTCTAATTCTGGTTCGGGATCAACATCGTCAACTACATCAACGTCACCGTCGATGATTTCAACTTCGGTAACATCCTCTTCGGGAATATCAACTCCTTCAACGAATTCTTCGACGGATTCGTCTCCGTCAAGTGCGATGTCACCATCGCCATTAACGACTTCAACTGGACTATAACAGCCCGTGAAACCAACCAAAGCCGCCATGAAGACGACTGCCAACAAAATGGCTACCTTCTTCATGATCCGCTCCTTTTGCCCCGCCACCTCTGGTCAGGGACTTGTTTACAGATAAAAATTGTCATTTCAAATAAATATAAAAAACTATTGTACGCTTATTTGAAATGACAATTGTTGTAAAGAACGTTCTTATATCTAGTTTACCAAACATTGTATTTAAACACAAAAAAGACCTTCTGTCAAGGCTTTTTTATTTAGACAAAATTCAACTAATACTAAATAACATCTTCACTGCTCACAGGCTCGGCAACGCTCGAATCCTCAACAGCTACTACTTCAGTCTCTTCAACAATTACAGGTTCTGTATTTTCTTCAACTTGTTCAACAACAGGATTGATCTCTTCTGGATCGCTTACAACTTCATCATTCTCGTTATCCAATGAAACTTCGCCTAACGGCTCCGCAGACACCTCATCTTCGGTAGTGGTTTCAGCTACGACTTCTTCTGTGCTTGTGGTTACCACTTCACCACCTACAACCTCTTCTGTACTTGTAGATATTTCTTCATCAGCAATATCATTTTCAATAATTATATCACCCACGTCATTTATAATATCTTCAACAACTACCTCATCTTCCTCATATTCTTTCCTCGTCGCCATCACCACCCAATCAAAACTGGCATTACTTGTTCCATTTTGCAATTCACGGACTGTGAAACCACTAGCACTTTTCTCGCTAACATAAATACCAACAGCTTCACCAGATGTTAGGGTAATACTAACTTTTATTAATTCACTTTCATCAATAATATCTTTTATACTTTGTTCAAATTCAACTACTGCTTCTCCGTTTACTAAGGCTGATGAGCTAGAAAATACAAATTCTTTATTAAACGAATTCAACGCATACAAATCTCTTTCACCGTCTGATGTATTTATTTTTATTACAAACTCTCCATCTTCAGTTATCATCCATTTATTATTAGCGGAAACAATTTTACTTACCCCAATTAAATTACTACTATTTAAATTTAAATCTCCACTATTATAATTTTCACTCAATAAATTATCATTTAAAAATATCTCATTTTGTAAATCTTGTTCAACTTGAGATACGGTCTGTACGCCAGTTTGCATCCAGCCAGAACGAATTAACATTGAAATCTTACCAGTACTGGTATTTAATTCTTGCAAAGCGATACCAACTATACCAACAGCTGACAAACCATTATTTTCCAAACTATACTTCATAACATGACCAGTGGTAGAAGCTAAAACTAATAGATCACCTCTTTTAACATTTCCATTTTCTACGCTGGCTTTTACTAAAACCTCACCAGACAAAGCCATGCTAGCACTATATTCATTATCATCATCTCCTATTAGTAACGCGGGACCATTCACTACTACCCCGGCCACTACTTCACTTTGACCATCTGATAATTTATAATATTTATCATTATTTTTGTCCACCACCAAGATATCACCCTCTTCAACGACCTCTTCACCAGATATTCTAACTTGATTAGCAATACTGTTATTGTTGTTTTTAATTTTTAAATTATTAGCAGTTATTCCACTGGTCATATTTACATTCCCGGTTTTATCAACTGACCAAACAGTTTCATCATTATGCCTAATGCTCAAAAGTTTTGTATTTAAAGTACTACTACTTTGAACATCAAACACAAAACCATCTTCATTTATTTCATTTAAAATTGTTTTAAATACAGTGGTAGTATTAAAATTCAAATCAAGAGTTTGATTTTGTAAACTATTTTCTAAAATATTAAATCTGGTATTTATACTATCTGCAAAAGTTGAGAACCTTGTATCTATCAAGATATTAACTGGGTCAATAAACTGATCAAACTGCGGACCAAAATCATAATCATGAACTGCCTGACTAACTAATATCTCCACTTCATCTTCTATCTCCATATCCGCTATTCTATCAGTTATTTTTGACTCAACTTGCTCAACTGTTAAGCTCTTATTGCGACGAGATATTAAAACATTTATTAAACCAAACTCTGAATCTAAAGTTTCAAGAGCAACACCCACTGTAGAGTCACCTGGATTAGCACGCATAATATAACCCGGGATACTAGCTGGTGTAAGGCTGTCGCCAGGCCGAACTTTGCCATTTTCACTACTAACTTTTGCTGGCACCTGACCCAACATACCGATAATTTTATAATTTGGATTATTTATTTTATCAGTTGTATTATTACCTATAATAGAAGGGTGAGTAGATACTATACCCATTACATTGGAATCAGCCTCCACCTTACATCTCTCAACAGCATTATTATTCCTAACATCCACACAAACTACTTCGCCTGGCTCTAAGTCAATATCAGCTGTATAAAAATATTCAGCATAATCAGAACCGTCACTTTTCCAACTACCACCAACAGCATTGGCATCTCCTACAATTTCCAAAACATAAGTAGTGCTAGGAGTAGTTGTTCCAATACCTACGGTGCCACCCATAATGGCAAACACAGAAGCGTCATCAACCGTGTAAGATAAACCGTCTAAACCAACACCAAATGAACCGTCTCCACTAACAGTCATACTTTCACCTAAAGCGATGCTATTATTACCACCGGCAACATTATCACTGCCAGCTGTAAAAGAATAAGTACCAGAAGCTGTATTTTGATAACCAAAGGCGGTAGAATAATCACCTGTAGCATCGCTATCCCAACCTGTCACAAACGAACCTTGGCCAGTGGAATTTGTTAAATAGCCAAACGCAACTGAAGAGGTGCCTGAAGCTACCACGCCACCTCCAGAGGCCAGTGAATAACTACCTGATGCTGTAGAAGTTGAACCAAACGCAGTAGAACCATAACCACTAGATATGTTGTTATAACCCATGGCAACCGATCCACTATTACTAGAAATATTATGATACCCAATCGCCACAGCAGTTACACCAGAAGCAACAGACTCTTGACCAGTAGCAAAACTACCAAGCCCGCTAGCTACATTGTAGTGACCAGCGGTAAAAGAACCTTGGCCTGAAGACAGACCATTCCAACCAAAAGCAGTCGAATATTGTCCAGTAGAACTAGAAAAAGCACCTCCAGCAAAAGAAGCATCACCAGTAGCATGTGTTAAATAACCAAAGGCAGTTGCGCCAAAATCTCCACTTGCCAAAGTATTCAACCCCATAGCAACTGAGGAAGTACCCACATTTGTTTCATCCCATTCGCTACCATCAGTAACACCCATCCAACCAACACTACCCGCCCTAAATGCTCCCTTCCTCGGATACCAAATCATACGAGTACCAGTACCACTAGTTGTTAACACAGAACCACTACCTAATTCACCGACCGCCAAAATACCACCATCATTGTCTAGCGTTAATTTCATTTCAGGAGTAGTTGTCCCTATTCCTACTTTTCCACTACTACCCTCAACAAACAAATCATCATTTAAATTAATATCCACATCTCCGCCATCACCTAATTTTACATAATCTTGTGACCCTTCAAATACATCAATCAAATTTTCACCACCAGCATATACTCTAAACCTATCTATATCAAACAAAGTATATGTATCTACATCATCATTGTGATATATATATGAATCAACTCCTACAGTTCCTGCAACATCAAGTAAATAATCTGGAGTCTCATCTCCAATACCAACTTCACCATCATCTTCTATCACCATAGCTGTATTCCAATCAACAACAGAACCTGCTTTAGCTACTCTAAATTCCATCTTTGAATTTCCTAAATGCTGGATATAAGCAAACTTAGATTTTGCAGTATCATCCGTTTCCCAGCTAGTACCGCTCCAATAAACATTAGTTGTAAAACTTACACCATTTTGATCAGATCCTTGTCTTACTTTAGCTGCAACACCGTCAGTTTCTAAAATAAGTTTTGACCACTCACTTGTTTTATAATGACCCTGACCAATAACAGTCAAATCATAATCAGGAGTAGTTGTTCCTATCCCTACTTTTCCACCCATTATCGACATGGTATTATTTTGAGACAAAGCATAACTCCCTGTATGATCCAAACCAATACCAACAGAATCTTGACCTGTAACATTTATTTTACTACCTAATGCAGCTGAATAATCACCATTAGCTTCAACTTGATAACCGGCAGCAAAAGAAGCTAGACCTCCTGCTACTGCAGCATTACCCATTGCAACTGCCGCTGTATTACTAGCTGTTGAATTAAAACCAAAA
>Ga0075122_10003226_pt1 | contig 10312 bp, 15 predicted proteins | sample AntAceMetag02UKB_FD_69790 | JGI IMG/M metagenome (GOLD analysis project Ga0075122, IMG submission 69790) | Saline lake microbial communities from Ace Lake, Antarctica - Antarctic Ace Lake Metagenome 02UKB | ecosystem: Environmental > Aquatic > Non-marine Saline and Alkaline > Saline | place...
GCATCTGTGCGTCAAGCTGCTGATATGATCCCTTTGCTGAATCTAAAACCTGCTGCTCCAGCTTAATTGTTTTGTTTGATTTGGTGCGCTCGGTCCTTGTCCGTATCAATGCCAGGTTCATATTGCCATACACTACCTCTGTTTTTTTCAGTTCAGCAGTGAGTTGCTTATTGATCTTTTGCGCCTCAGTCTTTGATTTATTGTTTGCTTTCTGTTGTTCTGTTGCTTTGCGTAATCCGTTAGCTTTTGCCAGTTCCTTATTTAAGGCCATGGCTGATTTCAAAAGAGTATCAGTCTTCTTCTCCAGCTTGGTCATGCTTTCGATAACCTTGTCAATGCTCTTTATCGCATCGTCCGAAAATATTTTATTTATATCTTGGCTCATGCTTTAGCCCTTCTTTTACTCTCTTTTACCCTATGCAGGGACAGATCATAGTACTTTTTGAATTGATACAGCTTCATTTGCCTGTCCATTCGTTGCTCAAGTATAGCTTCAACGCTAATCACTATGTCCTCAAAGCTAACTGTACCCTCTGGTTCCTTGGCAATCTGCTCATGTACGTCCTTATACCGCTTCGTAAGGCGCTCAATCTCCTGATTGATACGCTCGATAGGCTCAATGCTTTTATCGTCTGGTATGTATCCGAAGTAAAACTCAAAGATTCCCTTGTTATAATCGCTAGGATTGTACATTAATCCGATACGAAGCAAGGGCAATATGTTTTTAACCTTATGCCACATCATAATCTTAGCAGTCTCGGATCGGACAAGCTCATTCCCGGATGAAGCGAACATATTATTAAACTCATACATGAATTTAATGTAATATTTCTTCACAACCCTTTTCGGCAGTAACCCGCTGATCGAAATAAGTTCGGGCGATTCAGTTTCTAACATCAAACTGATTCTGCTTATAGGCATTGAATATTGATTGTGAAATATCATTATGAAAGCTTTTTTGCTATTAACTGTCTTAATTCTAACATACTTGCGGCCTGTACCCGTGGCATATTAAAGGGAGCGATACCCCATATCGGCTTGCCATACTTCTTTGTAAGCTTGTCGCTCTTGCTGTCAGTGCTAAAGAAATCATATCTCATTCCTGTTATTTTCATCATGATCCCTCTGGCAAATCCTCCTTTTAAATAAAGATCTGGAACGCCTAACGGTGCATGATATGTACTCAAAGTGCCCTTAAATCCAGCGTACCCTTTCGGATAAGATGGTGTTAATGTCTCCGCCTTTGAGTTCAACCCTTGCCTTAGCTGTTGCTTTTGAATGTCCTCGAAAAGTTTTGTTTGTTTTCGTACGGCTTCAATCTTTAGCGGCTTCAGGTTCAGCTTACGCATCTTGCGTGCCAGACTCTTTATTGTTGCCATTGCTTACTTCATCTTTTTGATCTTGGCGTGCCATTCTTTAGCGTCGCCATCATAAATGGATTCAAACCACTTTTTAAAGGCGGCTTCCGTAAAGGCAGATAATGCTGTTACGTTAAATGAAGCGTTTTCTGGATTGAGTTTTTTTGACATTTTAATGTTCTCCTATTTTAAGTTTGTAAAAGTGAGCAGCCCCATAACAGAGCTGCATCACCTGATATTTACGCGATAAATTCGTGATAAAGTGGGTTTGACAGCGCGTCAACGATGGTTGCCGTGGACTCTTTTATCCTGAATTTAATGTCTTGATTCAGCGCAGCAGTCGTAAAGGCAATAGAGTAGTTGCCATCTCCATTGTCAGTTACCGATAACACCGTGTCATCGGTCAATGTTGAATCAATCACCTCTACATCTGCTATAGCCAGACCTCCTACTGCATCACCACAGCGCTCAAAGATGTTTACTACAATAGTTGCCGTGGCCTGTGTGCCGGAAATAAACCGCATTGAATATGATTGCGGCATTGCTGTTGGAAGTTCTCCCTGAACGCTCCAGTCGGGCTTGAAGGCATACTGGCTTTCAAACTCAAAGTAGTTCATGAAGTTGATCCAAAGCGGGAAGGCATTCTCGATAGCATCCGGGATAGGTACACCACCAGTGGCAGCATTTATCTCTCCCTTGAAGCCCCAGACCTTATCAGCGTTGGGGTCGCGGTATCCTATGAGTGTTCCATCGGCAAGCACAAACCATACCCGTTTAGTGGAGCCCTTATAGGCACGCATGATTTCGTTGTAGTCGCAGATATTGGCACGCAAGTAAAACAATCCCGAAGGTGAAGGCTTTCTAACCATTGTCTTTCGGCCTATGCCTGTTGTGTTGATCGTTGGCTCGTCTGATGTTCGTTCGTAGCCTTCAACAATTGAGGGTATCCAGACGCTTAAAGCGGTCTGAATCTTCGCTTTCCACTGGCTCATGAGTTTGAGCTGCGCTTCTGTGAAAAATACATCAACGTCAGTGATAATTACATTGTCCAAAGGGCTGATATAGGCTAGACAGTCTATATTGATTCCTCCGGGCATTCCTGATGTGCATAAAGTCATAATGTTTGTTCTCCTATTTTAGCAAGTGTTTAACACCTTTAAAGGGTTTATATTAATTTCGATGGCATCAATAAAAGCATCAGCTTTATTTTCAGTATTGCCCAGGGCGCCATCCTTGCCCCAGTACAATCTATCGGTTTTCACTGCGTCGCCACGTCTGAAATACGTCGCGGTATTCCATTCCATGTATTGTATGAAGCGTTGATAAAGGAGCGTTAATCTGCGTCCATTATATGATGCTTCATATCGTTGCCTGGCGTTGTAGCTTGGCAATGTGTCGGTACCTATGATTAATTGAATATCCACTTCATTAATGCCTTCGTTCTCGTTTTCGTCAAAGTCCTGCATCAATGCAAGCACGGGAAAGCGCCGGGTTTTAAAAGCCGCCTTCTGGCCCATCTTGGTTATCTCGTTAAAGATGTCCTTGGGGTGTCCATACAGGTAGTTAATATCCATTCCGAACTCATTAATACTACTGGCTGGAACGGCCTCGGTAAATTCAACCTGTACTATACTTTGGATCGGGAAGATGCCTATGGCTTTTCCATAAACAACATCACCCCCAGAGATAACAACATAAGCAGTCGCGCCGACATACCACGTAGGGTAGTCTATGGCCGACACCCTGAAGGTGATCGTAGTCGGGGTTGTTTGCCCCATGCTTTCAGTCTTATAGACCTTCATCTTATCGACCACATCTTTTATAATATCCACTATCATAAGTCCCATGAATTTACACGTCCTACGTCTTCAAATAACCACGTCGGGTAGTCATCTTTGTAGAATGTTAATAAATTATACAGCGTGGGGTCAATGAGCTGCCCGTATGGGCTACCGATCAAGTCACTCATCAACCTCCATGCATATGATATTTTCGCACTTACAGGCGCCTGCTCTGAATTTTCAGATACAGGTTTGATCTCTCCTGTGGTTACGGTCATTGTAACGCGGTTGCTAACCCATTTAACGTAAACATAATAAGCAATCAGACTCACCTTATTAGTATTCGTCAACCCATTCCAATAAACCTTATGGGTTTCCCCCATGTACTCCACTTCATAAGTGTTAGGCTCTATAATGCGCTTGTATATGGCATCTGTTGGGCTGGCTATCATCAAATTATAAAGAGTAGCACCAAGCACTTCGGTCAGGATCACACGCTCATAACGTGTAGTCATTTCGTCAGCGGTTGAAAGTTCCTCTCCTGCATTTGGAATGTTAGCGTCTAAAATGAAATAAGTATCGTCAATTAAATTGCTCATTGCTGTTTATTTTTTGGGTTTGGGTTTTTCAGCCTTGTACGGCTTGGCAACTTTCTTCTGTCGAATAAGGGTAGATGCAAGGGAGCCGTCATACTCCCCTGTATCGCCCTTTTTCTTAGAGCCAAAGTCCTTGGTGAATTCGACCTTTACCATTGCCATTATCGTTTACTCCATTTAACTGTTATTGAAGTAGTGTCGCTTGCCGTCCCCAGCACCGCCACCCTCAGATAAGTAGTTAGCTTGTTTTCATGGTCAATCAAATAAAGCATCGACTTAGTCGTCTTTGGCTCCCATGTATATCCTGTAATTAATGCAGTATCACTGGGAAAGAAATAGACTAATCCGGCGGTTGGCTGAAGTATTCCATAAGTTACTCCATCGACTGATCCCTGAAGGTGACACGTGCCCCCTTCAGTTGTGCCTCCAAGGTTAGTGGCAAGCACCTGGATTTGTGTAGCATCAGTGATGCCTGAGAAGTACACGACCTCAGCCCCAATGACTGAGTCGGTAATTGTTCGTTGTGCCTGAATGTTTATTGTAAACGTCAGCGCAATTGCTATGAGAAATATAAGTTTTTTCATTGTTTTGTCCTCCTTATTTAATCTGAAAGTGTAATAAGTGCAGCAGCGATTCCAGTTTCTTTATTGAAAGCATCTTCATGTACGCTTCTAACAACAAGTCCTAAGACCTGCTCTGCGCGAAGTGTCACCATGTTTTCGACAAATTGCTTGTCAATCAGTCCAATGTCAATGCTTATGCCTCCGTGGGTGTAAACAGTTCCATAACTGAAATCACCTACCAGCATTGTGTCGGCTGTTACATTTGAAGATTGTACTAATTCCATCCCATGAATGAACATTTTACCGCTTCTCATTTCCACAAATGGTGGCAATAAGTAGTTGTTGTTACCGTCTTTCTTCACTGTCATAAAGGTAGTAACATCGGTAGGATTCATTACAACGAAGTCGGGCTCATAATCGCTTTCAGCCATAATGTTAGTACGCATGGTTGAAATCAGATCATAAATGTTGGCATCAGTAATACCGCTTGCGGCTGCCACATATTCATCAGCATAAGTATAAACACCCTCAATGTGAGGTGCTGCTCCACTACCATTCCAAAGCTCTGAGTCAATCTTCAGCGCAAGGTTCTTCAGTAAGAAGTTACGGATCTCACTGGCAATGAAAGGAATGTTTGTTAACGCCTGCTTAGTTACTGGGATTGTATCCGCGATAGTCTCCAGAGTCACGGTCTTAACTATCCATGTGATAGCTGATTCAGGCTTCTGTGCTGCCTCAGTTGTAAAGGCCGCGTTACGTGTTACAGCGAGTTGGTCAACATATCTCACGGTGTCGCCTTGCCCGTCTCCTATGGATCCCTTGGCGAATAGCTGCCAGAACTTAGTTTTTAGTGTGGCAATCTGTCCAACACCGGGAAGGTCTAACGCATAAGCGCTATCGGTAAGGCTCGACGTAGTTACATCTGTCTTGATTGTAACGGTCTTTGTGAGTGCCTTTGCCAATTCGTCCTTCACTGCATACAGGTGATCCTCGATACTCTTTTGACTTGGTACGCTTCCACGCTCATTCATAAGCTTAGTGAGTGCGATACCTTGTACTTCGAGGGACTTAACCAGGGCGGCCATCTGTTCTTTGTTGTCAGCCTTGACCTCATCGCGCAGCTTTTCGATTTCCTTTTTAATGGTTTCTGAGTTCGTTTTCTCTAGTTCCATTTTAAGTTCGTCGATCTTGTGCGCCTTGTGGACGTTAAGCTCATTGAAGTACTTAACCTGATCGTCCGGCTCCAGTTCAGCAACCTGCTCACCTGTAAGCTCCTTAAAGGTTTTTGCTTCAACACTGCCCCAAATAGGTACAAGAGCCAAAGCAACACCAGCCATCACATACGGTGCGAAGACTGTGACAAGAACCGCGATAAGCAGAAGCATGATTGCCCCGAATATCTGATTCCTGCGATTGAATTTCATTTTAAATTGTCTCATTATTTCTTAGTTTAATAGATTAATAAATATTGATTTTGTCTGCGGAGTGGTTTTCACCGGCTCCGGCTGTCGAGTGGGTTGCCCCGGCTCGCTCTTAATTGTTTTTATGTCAAGTGTTGGGGTCGCGTAATTGCTCCCTAAAGGAACAGCGCTTCCCTCAATTAATTTAGCTTCAAGTACTGCATAGAAGTATCCATTATCTTCAACGGCCTCTTTGTTGGCCACAAATGGGTAATACTTATCCCATGCCTCTTTTTCAGCCCCGTAGTTCTCATCGTTCACACACAATACCAGCTTCACGTAATACATTCCGACGCTATGCTGCTTAACATGGCCGTCTTTATACTGGATAAACATATAGGTATTGCGATCTTTCTTCACATTGGATTCAAAGATAAGCACCTGAGTCGTCCCTGATAGGTCAAAGCCGATTGCCTTAAATGTCGTATCCATTATGGACACTTTTAAATCCTCGTCATCAGCGATAATGTCTTTAAACTTCCGGCCATGTTCCTGAAGGTGCATCACATATTTGTTCTCTTCAATGCTCTTATCCCATATACCCGGCATGTGAACGTCATCATGGCTGTCGAATATATTTGTAGTGTTGATCGCTACCTTGGCGAGTAGTTCCATTGCGTCGGCTGCCACGGCCTTGTTAGCGCCCTGCTTCTTATCTACACTCATAGGCAGATACAGCAAGCCGTCAGCGTGCTTAATACTAGCCTTCTTATGAGCGATCACCTTATCCTTATTGGCTACAAGCCATGCGATCTTTTCTGCCTTTGTTTTAAATGTAGGTATATCCATGGCCTTATTTGTTTATGGGTTTCCTGTCTTTAAGTATCTTATTCTTATCCTGAATGCTCTTCTCTAGTCGTGCCTTTTGTTCTGCGTTTAGTTTCTTTTTCATTGTGTTTATTCTTTATTCTACTATGCTTTCGAGAGTTTCCTCCAATACTGCGATTTCTTCGGCTGTCCAATCAGGACCACCACAATACGACCCTGGTAGTCTGGGCACAAACGCCACGCCCTCTTCGGCTAATACGTGTTCCATGTATTTACTCAGTAGCGCTTTCATTGTGTTGGTTTCATCACTTCCGGCTAATCTATTAATTATAGCCTCTGCCTCTTTTAGTTTCTCAAGGACCATATCAATATCATCTATTGTTTCCTTGCTAACTATATCATCAATCGTCCTTGGTCCTGCCATGTCTTTATTTATTTCGCTTGTTTATCAATTCCGAATTTAACCAACTGATCCATGTACTGCTCTTCGGTTATCACACCGTCTGCAAGTACCTTGCTTAATCCCTCTACGAGCAGCTTAAAGCTTATTGCAAACTGTTTCTTATCCTCGGCAAAGACGGGTAAATGGCTGAAGTGTGCTTGTATCTCCCATGCCTTGGTAGCGGTCATCAGCATATTGTTAATGGCCTGTATGCGCTCATTCACATTGGGTATGGCTGTTTCTTCAAACATCTGCTTCTTAGCTTCTTTGAGAGCGCCGCCGCTATCGCTTAGTGCGTTGCCTTTCTTGCTGGATAACATCTCATAGGGCACCCCGTAGGCGTCACATATCCGCATAGTGTCTTCGTGTACTTCTTCAAATAGTCCTAGCTGGGCGCTGTTGACCGTCATTGCCTCGTATTTGATAGCTAGGTTTGTTAGTATCGGTAAGGCTCCATGTGATTTAAGAGCCATCTGTGCCTCCTTTTTGTCTGAGTCTTGCAGGGGTGCAACCGTACCGCCATCAGTCCTGGCAGTATTGGCAAGTATTCCGATAGGCATATTGAGCGCGATGTTCCTTTTGCGATATGCTGCTCTGATATTCTTAATAGCAGGTTGTAAGCTGTCCAGTTTTGATACGCCTTTGAGCATATTATTAGCCTGCACCCGGTTATCATTGAGGTGTATTACGTTCTCGGTTTCTAATTCGTATTCCTGCCCGTTAAGCGTATAGATATACTTCACGCCTTTATTGTCTGCCACATTAAAGAACAGCTCATCTCTAGGATAGCGTATATTAATAGAAGCTGGGTCGATGGTGAACATACCTTGGAAGCTGTTAGGCATTCCCACGGGCTTAAAGAAGTAGATGTACTCATTCCCGTATATGCTGCGCCATAGTGAGTTTTGTCTCCAGAACTCTAGGCTGCCTTGGAACCAGTTAGGCTTTCTGAGTATCCTGACCAGGGATTCATTGTTTGTATGTGGCTTGCCTGATATTTTATTGAAGGCGTCGATGGTGCCGCTGGCCTCAGCCTTGGCTAATATGTTGATAACGGCGTTCAACTCCGGTACTTCGAGGAAGTCTTTGATGTATTGAGCCTTTCCGAATAGGTTCTCAAGGTAGTCTATCGGATACCATATACTGCCTCCCTGCTGTTGTGGATAATCAGTATTGCCAAAGGTGCGATCCTTACTGACGATATGTTTATTTGTGAATGGTATTCTCATTTTATTGATTTATGTAGGTCATAATCCCGTATCTTATCGCTGCCAATCCATCAGGCTCGTGGCCGTCGGGCTCTGGTACTATCTTTCCGTTCTGATCTTGCTTCCAAAACCAATGTTCAATGCCATACTTTACGTTAGTGCTGCGCTTGGTGAGTTTAAGATTGTAGCCGCGTATCTTGCGGATCCCTTCTTTCTTCATTCCCATAAGCTTCTTGACTGCAATAGCTGTATAGCCGTGATTAATCATGTCGTATATGGTATTCTTCCCGTCCGTGTCACCTACGATTAGATGACCTTTGGTGAACTTAATCTCATTCAGCTTATCAACGACGCTCATGCGCTCATCACCGGTTATGTCTTCCGGCCTTAGATTGTTTTCGCAGAATCGTTCATCACATATCAGGTCTGCACCGTCGACATATAGATCAACTAAGATGGTCGGGTCGGGGCTTTGTCCGAAGTCCATACCACTGTTAATCCGCATTGCTGTTTCGGGGATGCTATCTATCCATTCGTATTCAAATATCCTACGGTCTGAATAGTAGCCTGTTTGTCCCAATCCATATACGTTAAACCATTCCACGTTATCGCGCCTGGATTCAATGTACTCTTTTTCAGCGTCGGGTATCATCTCGTTATCAGGGTAGGCAACTATGATTAGTTCTGATATTGAATTGCCGTCTTTGTCCTTTAGCTTAGGAACCTCAGTATGCGCCCAAAACTCACAGTCCGGGTTATAGTCGATATACACATCGCCGTGGGTACGTCCTATGTAGGTACTGGCAACGCTCCATCCGATCTTATTGGCTTCATTGATGTATAGTCTACCCCTACGTTTAGACTTCCCGGCTGATTCCTTTTTGTCTGATATGTACCTGAATTGAAATATAGATCCGAAATACTTTAGGTCTTTTTCTGATTTGTTATAGCTTTCATCCCAATCCAAGCCGCAATCTTCCCACAACTCTTTGAAGTCTGCAATAACGCCATCCTTCAGGTTATCGTAGGTGTCAGTCATTATGGTTGTAATACAGGGGTCTGTCTCCATGTCCTCCTTTAGTATCTGAGCAATGGATTTGTTTTTAGATGATCCCTGACCGCCTTGCACGACCTTGACCTTTTTCGTCATGGCTCTGATCTTATAATATGTTGTGGTGCGGTAGATCATCCCTCCTTGAATTTAGGATCCTTGGAAACGTTCTGATATTCTACCGTATGGTGGTTCTTATTGGTATTCTCGACTTCCTGTTTAGCATTCGCAAGGCGTTTATATTCGTCATCAGTTCCAATAAGTTTATATAATGCGATTTGAAGCGTTGGTTGGTCTGACTGATACCATTTTTTTTTCAATCCTACCTTGGTTGCAATTTTATTATGATCTAATAAGTCTTTTATATCGTCTACTTTGTCAAGATTATGATTGTAGAATGTTTGTTTTGAAAACGGCACAAGGCTGATCACCTCTTCGATAAACATAAGGTTATTGTCCTTAATTGCCTTAACACATTGCTCTATCATTTCTTCTTTAATAAGTGCCATTGTTTGTTAAATCTTTTATCCATCCACTATGGAATTTAAACGATTCTTCATTCTCCTCAAATAAATACTGTTCAATTCTTGCATTATCGCTCATATTTCCACTGCCCTCAAAGACATAGTGATTATTATTATCGGTCTTCACTGCTAATACTTTGCTGTGATTGTGGGTATATATATGATTGCATGATTTATTGCCTACAGCAAAATCCCTTAACTTTTTAGCCCATACTTCTGGTTTTTTTGTTTGGTTAAAATAATTAGATATAACAAAATACGATTTTTTAATTCTACCCTCTTCTATTAGGCGTATTATTGAGTTTACTGTTGGCTGATTTATTCGGTAGATAGCCAAATACATTTCTTTAATTATATTGTTTTCTAAAAGAAGTAATATTAAGCTGTAGGCATTAAATTGTTTTTCTGTAATTATTCTAAACTGCTCGCCTCTATTTGGAATACCTGTTAGGTCTTTTAGTGCATTTGCTTTTACGTAATGAATTACATCGTTTTTCATGCAGCGCTTCATGCTGCGCTGCTTAATTAGTGTACCCTCGTTTAAATCCCAGACACTCATTT
>Ga0075122_10003227_pt1 | contig 10312 bp, 13 predicted proteins | sample AntAceMetag02UKB_FD_69790 | JGI IMG/M metagenome (GOLD analysis project Ga0075122, IMG submission 69790) | Saline lake microbial communities from Ace Lake, Antarctica - Antarctic Ace Lake Metagenome 02UKB | ecosystem: Environmental > Aquatic > Non-marine Saline and Alkaline > Saline | place...
AATTTGGCTTGTGTTTTTTTATGCTCCAGAATGTTCAGACAAAGCTTGTTTTGATTATAATCTTGAAAAGTGTTCTAGAGCGATTTTTATTTCAGCAGAAAATATGACTTTCCAGTATAAAATCCTTGGAAGAGTAAAAGACACTTGTGTTGTTAATGTTAAACTTTTAGATGCAGAATTGCCTAGAGATGATAAAGAAGTATTGGTTGGAAAAGATATGAGGTGTTCAATTCCTCAAGGCGTTGTTATCCTTCCCGAGTCAAGTATTCAGTATTGCACTGGGTTGTTAAAAGAGCAATTACAAGAAAGGATTATCACAAGGTTGCACGAATATATTGCACAAAATATCAATATAATCAATTCGGGGGTTTAAATGAAAAGGAAAGCTAAACGAGTTAGAAAATTCTCAAAAGTTTTTTTGGATAAAGTTAAAATGCTGGCTATTTTGTTATTCATTCTTGCTCTGTTTTTACTCGATGTTAATCTGAATGTGATTTCTTTTTATGGTTCTGAGATGGTTTCACCTGTGAAAGAAGGATTGACAATAAAATCCACTTCTTTGTTTTGGTTTGGTTTTATTGTTATGAGTATAAGTTTTTTTATTGTTTCAATTAGGTCAATGTATAAAAAAATTAGAGTCAATAAATTGGATTTGTTTTTTGCTTTATTGGGCGTGGTGGGGTGGGGGGTGATTCTATCCGGAGGCCTATTAATAATCGCAGGGGTGGGGGGTTTTGGTATTCCCTTTTTCCATCTCGTTCTTCCGAGAATAAATTATTATCATTTTGGCATAACTCTTGAGATTTTGACAATTGCTTATTTTGCTTTGACTAAATAGGATACCCCGGTATTTTTAGGGGTTTAGGGAGAATATAGTGGTATACCAAACTACTTATCTTCTTTTTGTTGCTGGAACATTCTCTTTCTTTTTTCATCGATAAATTCTAGTATGGTCCTTGCCTTGTCTGGGCTGTCTCTAGCAGTATTAAGAACATAAAGTATTTTTCTTATAATATCATCGTATGTTTCTCTCTTATGTTCTCGGAGTTTCTCTAATCTTTCTTTTGTTTCTTTCTCTAGTTTCAGGGTTGTTACGTCTTGTTTTTGTTTTGACATTTTCGTCCCCATATTTTGGTGATAAGAGGTATACTAAAGTATACTATTTAAATGTTTTCGTCATTCTCCAATTACAACAAAGCATAAGGTTTATAAAGGGTGGTGGGGTTTTATTATTAATTAAATAAAATGATATCTAAAATGAAAACAAACGCATTTTTGGTTTCTTTGATAGCAGTTCTTGCTGTATTCTTAGTAAGTACCGTTGCAGCCGCAAATTTAGCTACTATTGACAGTGTTCAATTTAATGATATTGAACTTGTTTCTGGTAATGTTAATATTGCAGGTTTTGCTGGAGAAACAGTTCCTGTAAGGGTAACTTTCACAGCAGATGCAGATTCTGAAGATGTTAAGGTTAGAGTTGAGATGTATGGTGGAAGAAAAGATGTTTCTGAATCCACATCAAGATTCAATGTTGTAGCAGGTAATGTATACACAAAGTTACTTAGCTTAGAGCTTCCTTCTGATTTGAAGGATGTAACAAGAGACCTTACATTGAAAGTAAGAATCTATGATGCTAACAATAGCAATACTGATTCAGAAACAGAATATGTTGTTAAGATGCAAAGAGAATCATACCAATTAGACTTCTTGTCTGTTGACCATGATTTAATTGTTGCAGCTGGCGATACTGTTCCAGTTTCTGTAGTTATAAGAAACACAGGATTCCAAGACTCAGATGATGCTTTTGTTACTGTTACAATACCAGAATTAGGTGTTTCTCAAAAAGGCTATCTTGGAGATTTGGTCTCTGTTGAAGACTGCTCTAATGATTGCGATGATGAGGACTCTGTAGAAAAGATTCTTTTCGTAAGAATTCCTGATTCTGCAAAAGACGGTATCTATGAAGTTGTTGTTACAACTTATGATGCTGACGCAAAAACAGTAGCAAGAAGTACATTGAAAGTTGAAGGCTCTGCCTCAACACAAGTTTTGGCTACTACAAAAAACCAAGATATGAAAGCTGGAGAAACAAAGACATACGACTTGATCCTTGTTAACTCTGGAAGTAAGGTTAAGATTTTCAACTTGAACGCTGTTTCAGGCTCTGACTTGGATGTTTCTGTTCCTTCAACAGTTGTAGTTGGTCCAGAATCAAGCAAGACAGTAGAAGTGGCTGTAAAAGCTACAGACAGTGCAGAAGTTGGAACACATACTTTCACAGTTGATGTTAATGGCGAACAAGTAGTAATGAGTGCTAATGTGACAGGAAGATCTACTGCTTCAAACGCAGTTGTTGCTCTAACTGTTGTATTGGTAATAATCTTTGTTGTACTTTTGATTGTGTTGATTGTTCTCTTGTTAAGAAGAGAAAGACCAGCAGAAGAAGAAGTAGAAACTAGCTACTACTAAACATAAATTGTTTTTTTATTTTGGGAATTTTATTTTTCATTCCCTATTTTTCTTTATTGATTTATACTATTTAGTACACATTTATTTTTAAACCTCTGAAAGTTTATGAAGAGATGTCTAGGGCAAAGAGAAGAGCTGCAAAAGAAAGGAAAGAATTAGGGGCTGAGCGTTCGAATGCCAAGGAATATCCAGAGCAGACAAGGAAATCTTTTGATTTAAAAGAAATGGAGGGGGGACTAGCTAAGAGATTGGGACAAGAGGGGTGGCTTGACCTAAAGAGTGATTTACAATCGAGTTCTGGGGAGGCTCTGCCTGGGGGGGAAGTTAATCCAGCCAAGAAATATTTGGATGATTTAAGATGGTGGTATGAGAGATATTTTTATGAGGATTTACGCGTTATAGATTCACTCCCAAGAGACCCCATGACTGGTCAAGATTGCTTGCAGGAGGAAAAGGATGTGGAAGAATCTGGATATGGTTTTTTTTCTGAAGCTTAATTAAATCTTCAAACTGATAACCTTAGAAATATTTTCTTGCATTGAGATGCCATAGAGTGTTGTTGCTTCTGAGATGAGTGCGTCGTTGTGTGTGACTACAATATACTGGCCTGATAGCATATATTTTTTTATTAAGGCAGCAAGAAGTTCAGAATTGTGTTTATCTAGTGCGGCATCTATTTCATCAAAGATGTAAAAACAATAAGGCCTGTATTCTTGGATTGCGAAGATTAAGGAAAGGGCAATTAATGTTTTTTCCCCACCAGACAAAGAGGTGACATCAAAGTATTTTCCTCTTGCGACCTTTACAAGAATGTTCAAACCACCAGCAAAGGGGTCTTTTTTATTTTCAAGGTCAAGAAAAACTTCTCCTTTTTTTGATAGCTGTGTAAAGTTCCTTGTAAAATATTGATTAACTGCGTCAAGAGTTTTTAAGAAGGATTTTCTTTTTTTCTTGTCTATTTCTTCTATGATTTTTAATATTTTTTCTTTTTCATTATCTATTGTCTGGACTTTTTCTTCTATAAGTCTACATTGTTCTTTTACTTGGTCATAGATTTCAACTGCCCTCATATTAATGCTTCCGAGTTTTGCTAGTCTGATTTCAAGGTTTCTCTGCCTTTCTTGTAATAGTTCTTTTGTTCCGGATAATAATTCTACTTCTTTGAAGGGGCTGAATTCTTCTTGTATTGTTTCTAATTGTGCGTTTATTTGTGCCGCTGTTATGCTATAATTTTGGATTTGGTTTTCATAGTTTTTTATTTCGTGTTGAAATCCTATGGCTGTTGTTTCAACTGCTTTTTGTTGGTCTTGAATCTCTGTTTTTTCTGCAAACATTTTTTCAAATTTATCATACAGCTCTTTTTCCTCTATCTCCTTTTTCTCAGCAAGTTTTTTTTGCTTTTCTAATTTCTCTAAAATCTTTCTTAGTTCTGTTGTTGTGTCTTCTGAATCTCTTTCAAGTATTTTAAAATCTGTTTTGTTCTTTTCTAGCTCTCTTTTTTTCATGGCACTTTCTGAGTCTAAATCAAGATCAACAAAACTTAAATCTTGAAGTTTTAATCTTGTTTCATCGTATTTTTCTTCGATATTTTCTATTTGCGAGAATTCTTTTTTCCTACTAGAAAGCTTTATGTTTATTTCCTTGACTTGATTTTCTGCTTCTTGTATTATTGACGATAGTTTTTTGATTTGCTCTTTTTTGTCTTCTGAGTTTTTTATTTTGTAAATATCTGACTGGATTTCTCTTATCTGGTTTTCTTTTTCTTCTAATGAATGTCTTAATTTGGACAAACTCAGGTGGAGTTGTTCTTTTTCTTCCAGATTTTTTCTTATTTTTTCTCCTGCATTTTTTATTTCTGTGTTGGAGTAGGTTATTACATGGGATATATGTTCTTCTGTTATTTTTGTTTTACACAATGGGCAGGTCCCAGAAGACGGAATGTTTTGCTGGACAATTTTTTCTCTTTTTATTGTTTCATTTAGAATAGCATTTTCTTTTTCTAACTCCAGAATTTTTTCTTCAAGATCAATTAGGCTTTCCCTAGTGTCTTGTGCTTTTTTTTCAATTTCGTTTTGTAGTGATTCTGCTTTTTCAGGCGACTTGACCTGTTTTAAATTTTCAAATAGGTTGTTTATATCTGACTCTATAATATTAATTTCTTTTCTTGATTCAAGTAGTGTCCTCTGCGTTTCTTCTCTTTGGTTTTCTAGTGTTGAAATTTCTGATTTCAATAAATAGAATTTCCTTCTTGATTTTTCTAATGAATCTAATTCTTCCTGGATTTCTGTTGCTTTCTGCTGATTTTTTTTGACTTCAGGGTCTCTGGTTTTTATTTCTTTTATTTCTGTGTCTAGCATTTCGTTTTTTTGCTTGAGATTTTTTATTTTCTCACTATTTTGTTGAAGTCTATTTTCAAAATTTTCTTTTCTTACTTGGAGGGCTGCTAGGTTTGATTTTAAATCTGAGATTTCTGCATGAAGCTTTTCTTGTTTATCAGATGTAGACCTTTGAATTTCCTGATTTATTGTTATTATCTTTTCTTCAAGTTTCTTTATTGTTTTGTTCCTATCTTCGATTTCTCTTTTTACTTTTTGAATCTGAGATTTTTCTTTGCTAATTTTTTCTTGGATTTCTTTTGAGTCTCTTTCCTTCTCCTTTATGTTTTTGCTAAATATCGTTGCTTTGCATCTTTTTATTGTTAATTCAATTTTTTTGTAATTTAATGCATCTTCCCTATCTTTTTCTAAATTTTTTAGATAGTTATTTTTCTCTCTGAGAACTGCAGACACTTCCTTTAGTTTTTCATCTGATTTTTCTAATTCACGTAAAGATTTGTGTTTTCGAGTTTCATAGATTGAGATCCCTGCTACGTCTTCTATTATTTTTCTTCGCTCTTCAGAAGTCATTTTTACTAGCGATGAGATTTCACCTTGTAGGACTATGTTGAATCCGTGGGGGTCTATGCCTGCCTGTGCTAATAGTTCTATTAGCTCTTGCCTTGTTTTTGTCTCGTTGTTTATTTTATATATTGACAAGCCATTTCTTCTTACTAGTCTTTTTATTATTACTTCTTCAGTGTCTAGTGCAAATGTTTTGTCGGCGTTATCAAAAACTAGTTCTACAAATGATTCTTGTGATGCTTTGTATTGTTTGTTTCCAGAGAAAATTAGGTTTGCTGCTTTTGCTGCTCGAATTGATTTTATAGACATTCTTCCTAGGACAAAACAAAGTGCATCTGTAATATTTGATTTCCCAGAGCCATTTGGTCCGACAATAACATTCATTGAGTTTTCAAATAAAATTTCTGTTTTGCGTGCGAAACTTTTGAAGCCCTGCATCACCAGTTTTTTTATATGAGCCATTACTTGTTCATGTTTTCAGGGTTTTTAAGATTTTATGGGCTCAGAATAATTTTTTTTGTGCTCGTTGTTTCTTTAATTTCTTGACAGTTTGCCAAGAATGTCTAATTATCTCTTTGTGGGTGTTATTATCCCAACTTTTTTCTAAAAATTCTTTTGTTTTTGGGTCTCCTGGATAACCTGAGCCAAGATCTATTTTTATTTTTTCTCTTAATTCTGCCATCTCTTTTTCTCTTTTTTCTTTTGCTAAGATTGATGCTGCTGAAACAACAACATGATTCAGGTCTGCTTTGTGTTCACAGAGAATTTCAAGATTTTGTTTTTTCTCTATGAGTTTTTCTAAAAATTCTTGCCAGGATTTTATGTTTACTGATGGGCAGTCTATGATGACTTTTGTTTTCTCTGTCTCATCTTTTGTTAGTTTGTTGATTATCATGGCCATTTTTATTGCTTCTAGATGGTTAAGGTTTGGAGATTCGTCTATTTCAATAGGTTGTGTGATCTCTATGTGGTATTTAAAATCTTTTAATTTTTCCCCAATTTGATTTCTTTTTGTAGGAAGAAGAAGTTTAGAGTCTTTTACTCCGAGGTCTTTTAGAGTGTCTTCTTCTTTTTTGTCTATTAGGATGCCTGCAAGGACCATTGGGCCTATCACCGGACCACGACCAGCATCGTCTATTCCAAGTAGTTTCATGTAAAATTGAGAACAACAAGATTTATAAGGGTTTTTGACATTTTTTCCTTGCAGCGGGGTGGAGAAGTCTGGTTATCTCGTCAGGCCCATAACCTGAAGCTCGATGGTTCAAATCCATCCCCCGCTATTTTAAAATGACAGGTAAGGTGCCAGGAAAAAAGTTGTTAGGTAAGGCAAATGTTTATGTTCATGAGAAAGGTAAGTCTGGCGCGACTGTGACCCATATTGATATTGAGCTTGAAGAACTGAATAATATAATAATGCCAGGTGAAAATAGTTTTGTGGGGTCAAAAGAAGGAGGAATTTTTATTTGTTTGAAAAAAGAGATGATTTCTCGTGCTGAAAAGTTATTGAAAAAAAATTAATCTTCACAGTCACTTGCTTTAACTTTCCAAAGATTTTCGTAGGCTTTCTTTCTTTCTTTACTACATTTGTCGCAATATTTCCTTTGAAATCTGGCTACAGCCTTTTGTACGAATTCCTTTCTACACTGTCTGCATTTCTTTTTTATTGGCTTCTTCTTTTTTGGTTCTATTATTATTACCATTTTTTATATGGGAGAGGATTCAAATTTGTAAGAGAAACTAAGTTTCCCTTAACAAGTCAACCTTTCTTAGGTTGGCGAACCATGGGAGGTTCGCAATTATGTTTGGTTCTCATCCTCTAGTAGATTTCCTTTTATTTAATCTACTGATGGGGAGAGGAGGATTCGAACCCCCGTAAGCATAAGCTACCAGATCTTGAGTCTGGCCCGTTTGACCGCTCCGGCATCTCCCCTGACCAATTTACTGAAATGAAAATGCTATAAAAATCTATCGGAGTGATATGAAGTCAACACTATGTACATAACTTTTTATATTGTTTTTGTTGTTTAAATTTATGAAGAATAGGAATGTTGGGTTTTTGATTGTTGGGATTTCTTTGATGATAATGGTAATTGTGTGGATTTTCAATATAGGGTTGAAGAACATAGTTGGAGAGACCTGCACACATGGGCCGATTTGTTCTATGTTTGATACAATCTCAGTTCAGACATGGCTTAGTTTAGCAATCGCAGGACTGGTATTCATAATTGGTTTATTTTTGCTTTTTGCAAAAGAGTCTGAGAAGGTTATTGTCAAAACAAAGATAGTTAGGAAAGTTGAGAAAAAGAAAATTGATTTGAGTAAGTTAGACAAACGAGAAAGAGAAGTTGTGAAGTTATTGCAAGGGGAAAGTGGGGCAATGTTTCAGAGTACTTTAATGGAGAATTTGGGTATTGGAAAGGTTGGAATGACAAGGTTGATTGATAAGTTAGATGCAAAGCAGATTGTCGAGAGGAAGAGAAGAGGTATGAATAATATTGTTGTTCTTAAATATTAATTTTTCTCATTAAGACTAAGGCAAGGATCCCGGTTGTAAACAATTGTAATAACGGACTTAATCCAATTCCAAGAATCGTAGGCATAATTATTTTATAAGACCATCTTCCTAAACGAAGGTTTATTATTTCTATTATTGATGCAGTGATTAAACCGAAGACTACAATTAGGAAATAATCGAATCTCAAAGGTTTGTTAAGCCATTTGGCTGAGTGGTGTATTAGGGATATGGATAAAAATATAAAAGTTACCCAAAAGACATCAGTGATTGACGCTAAGATTAAATGTAATGTCGAGGGAATTTTAGTTAAATCATTATAAAGCGGATAATGTGAAAATTCCCAGATTAGGTTAAGAATTAGAATGATTGAACCCAACATCAAGAAGTTTCTTTTTTTCATAATCTTATCTTTTGTTTAGCTATATAAATTTATCTTGAAACTAGTTTCTCCAAAGCGGATATAACCCATGTTCCTTTTAATTTTCTATGATTAAATTTAATGGAGGCAATATGAAATTGTTAATTGTCCTTGCGATTGTAGGACTTTTAGTTGTTGCAGGGTTTGTTGCAGTTAGTGCGATTAATAGTGAAGAACCTGTGAAATCTGATTCTCCACTTAGTTGTTCTAGTTGTGGAAATTCATGCACAGCAGAAAGCAATTGTGGAAGAGCTACCTGTGGCGCAGTAAGTGGAACAGGAAGTTGTGGCTGTAACGGCTAGTATTCCAACACAATAAGATTTATAAATTGTTTTTTCTTTTTTAGTTTATGGATACCTCGATTTTGCCCTTTATAGGGTTTAGAGATGGAACAGGGACAGCTCAACAAGAGCTGATAAGGCGTGCTACTGTTTCCGGTTTGTGGAGGGCATATTTAGCAGGAGAAAGAGATAAGCCACCAAGAGCTCCCTGCCCCCGAGAATTAAGATCTGCATACGCAGCTTATCAGAGCGGGGTAAGACTAAGATAGGTTTATAAATTTGAATTTTGATAATTCTTCATGGTAAAGTTTTTTCGTTATGAGGCTTTTATTCTTGTGGGGGTTATCATGTTGGTGGGGACTCTTGCTAAGCTTCTTAATTTTTATGATTTTTCTTCTGACTGGTTTTGGTTTTTGGCAGGACTTGGATTAATCGTCGAAGGGATTATTTCTTTGTTGAAGCAGCGGGCTTTTGATAGAAAGTATAAGATTGTTGAGAGAGTTTAAGCCTGCAGAGGGAGTCAAACCCCCGACCTATTGCTTACGAAGCAATTGCTCTATCAACTGAGCTATGCAGGCATTATCTTTGTGGGCATGGGGGAATGAGTAATTTTATATTTATAACTTCTTTCATTGTATATACTGTACAGTTAATTTTAAAAAGCAAATTTACCCATTTTAATTATGAGCGACATGTCTGGATATGATTTACGAAAGTACCAAGATGATGATAAAATAAAGGGGATACTTGGAAAGATATTATCTGGCAAGGACGGTTATGAAACAGTTATTGACAAGAATAGACCAATTCCAAAATGTTCTTCTTGCGGGACTAAATTGATGAATGAAGAAAAGTTCTGCCCAGAGTGTGGAACAAAAGTTCTTGTGTGTGGTCCTACAAATAAAGATTGTGAAGTTGTTGAAGGTTAATTTTTTTAATAAAATCAGCGACTTTGTCGCCTATGGGGCACTTTGTGCCAAATCTTGCGTTTTAAGTTGGTAACTAGGGGGTTACAGAATTTTTATTTTTTTTATGAGCAATAAATTTAAAACCCCCCCCGCCCTTGTTCTAAAATGAGATTAGCTGTTATTGATAAAGGAAAATGCAAGTCAAATGTTTGTGCTCTGGAGTGCAAGAAAGTTTGTCCTGTAAATAAAAAGGGCATGGAATGTGTCACTGTCGAAGTTGGGCAAAAGGCAAAAATAGACGAGAAAACTTGTGTTGGTTGCGGGCTATGTGTCAAGAGATGCCCCTTTGGTGCGATAAGTGTTGTTAATCTGCCTGAAATTTGCGAGGATAATTTAGTTCATAGATTCGGAGAAAATGGTTTTGCTCTTTATGGTTTGCCTATTCCAAGACAAGGGGCTGTGCTGGGGTTATTGGGAAGAAACGGTATTGGAAAGTCTACTGCAGTTGAAATCTTAGCAAAAAAAATTAAACCAAATCTTGGGAAAGAAGCAACAGAGCAGGATATAAAAGATTTTTTTCAGGGAAATGAATTGTGGAAATATTTTGATTTAATTAAAGGCAAGGAAGTTGCATATAAACCCCAGAATCTCAGTTTCCTTTCTGTTAATCTGCCTGTTATAGATTTATTAAAACAAAGGGCAGAGGAGGGAAAGATTTTAGAATTAGCTAAAAAATTGGGGGCAGAATATTTACTAGAAAATAATCTAAATAAACTTTCTGGTGGAGAATTACAAAAGATTGCAATAATGGCCACTTGTTT
>Ga0075122_10003231_pt1 | contig 10305 bp, 9 predicted proteins | sample AntAceMetag02UKB_FD_69790 | JGI IMG/M metagenome (GOLD analysis project Ga0075122, IMG submission 69790) | Saline lake microbial communities from Ace Lake, Antarctica - Antarctic Ace Lake Metagenome 02UKB | ecosystem: Environmental > Aquatic > Non-marine Saline and Alkaline > Saline | place...
TTTGACTTTTCTTCTAAAATCTTGTATGTTATAGCTACTTATTTAAAAAAATATGAAGTATCAAGTTATAACATTTGGTTGTCAGATGAACAAAAATGATTCAGAAAGACTAGAATCTATTTTAGAATATCTTGGATTAAAAAAAACCTCAAAATCAGAAGATGCTGATATAATAATTTTAAATAGTTGTTCTGTTCGTGAGTCAGCTGAATATCGTGCTTTTGGATTTGTGTCTAATTTTAGAAAATTAAAAAAGAAAAAACCAAATTTAATTATTGGTGTTTGTGGTTGTTTACCAGGAAGAGATAAAGATAAAAAAATTTATAAAAAACATTTAAAAGAAAAAGGTGTAGAATTGTATTTTGCAAATAAAGATATGGTAAAATTACCAAAAATGTTAAATAAAATAAATCCAAAAATAAAAAATAAAGATTTAGGAGAAGATTATTTTGAAATAAAAGCAAAAACAGAAAATAATCATAAAGCTTTTGTTCCTATTCAACATGGTTGTAATCAATTTTGTACTTATTGTATAGTTCCATATTCTCGTGGTCGAGAAACAAACAGAACTTTAAGAAGTATTTTATCTGAAATAAATTGTTATGATAAAAATAATTTTAAAGAATTAACTTTACTTGGTGAAATTGTAAATCATTATACAGCCCCAGATCCAAAAAATTTTTCTTCTGAAAATCCTTATAAAAAAAATGATTTTGCAAAACTTCTTTGGGAGATAAATAAAAAAGTAAAAAATATTGAAAGGATAAACTGGACTGCTCCACATCCTCTTTATATGGATGATGAGGTCATAGACGCTCTTACACTTTCAAAGCAAGTAAATTATCTTCATATTCCAGTTCAAGCTGGTAGTGATAATATGCTAAAAAAAATGAATCGTAAACATGATAGTCAATTTTTTATTGAGATGCTTGAAAAAATTAGAAATAAAAAACCAAATATTGCGATTGGGACAGATATGATAGTAGGTTTTTGTGGTGAAAGTGAAACAGATTTTGAGGAAACTGTAGATTTTTATAAAAAATGTGATTTTGATATTTGTTACACTGCTAAATATTCAGATAGATCGGGGACAGTAGCAAATAAAAATTTTAAAGACGACGTTTCAGTAAAAGAAAAAAAGAAACGCTGGTTTACTATTCAACATTTGATGGAAGATATAACTTACAAAAAAAATCAAAAATATTTAAATAGAGAAGTCTCTGTTTTAGTAGATAAATTTCAAAAGGGTTATTGTTTTGGTAATTCAAATGAAATGAAATTAGTAAAATTTTCAAGTAAAAAAGATTTAACAGGAAAAATAGTAAAAGTAAAAATAGATAAAGCTGAAACTTGGATATTGTATGGAAATAATGTATTATAAAAATATATGATAAGCAAAGAAAATCAAAAATTACAAAAGTTAGTAGTCATACTTGGTCCGACTGCATCAGGAAAAACAAATTGGAGTTTGAAAATGTCCAAAATTTTTGATATTGAAGTTATTTCAGCTGATTCCAGACAAATTTATAAAGATATGAATATTGGGACTGCAAAAGAAAATGGCGAGTGGAAAAGAAATGGATTTAGAAAAACTTTTTTTGTAGATGATGTGGCTCATCATAATATTGATTTTTTAAATCCAGGAAAAAAATTTACAGTAGCAGAATTTCGTGATCGTAGTATAAAATATATAAAATTAGCTCATAAAAATAATAAAATTCCATTTTTAGTTGGTGGAACAGGACTTTATATTTCTTCTGTAGTGGATAATTTTCATATTCCAAAAATTATAGAAAATAAACAGCTTAGAAAAAGTTTTGAGAGTAAGTCACTTGAAGAATTGTTAGAATTACTTAAAATAATAGATTTAAAAAGTTTTGAAGTTATTGATAAAAAAAATAAAAGAAGAATTACAAGAGCTCTTGAAGTTGCTATTATTTCTGGTGAATCTTTTATTACTCAAAAAAGAAAAGGAGAAAAACTTTTTGATGTATTTCAAGTCGGAGTTTTATGGAACAGGGAAGAACTTTATGAAAGAATAAATAAAAGAATTGATTCAATGGTTGAAAATGGACTTATTGATGAAATTAAATTTTTATTAAAAAAAGGTTACAAGTGGAATTTAAATAGTATGAATGCAATTGGTTATAGGCAATTTAAAGATTATTTAGAGGGAAAAGATACTTTGGAGAATTGTATAGAAAAATTAAAAAGAGATACTAGAAGGTATGCAAAAAGACAGTTAACTTGGTTTAATAGAGATAAAAGCATAAAATGGTTTGAAAATTATGAAGATGCTGAAAAAGAAGTAAAAAAATTTTTAGAAAAATAAAAAATATTTTAAATATGGTAAAACAAATTTTAGACTTGCATATTCATTCAAAATATTCTAGAGCTTGTAGTAAAAGTATAGAATTAGAAAGTATTGCTCAAACTTGCGAAGAAAAAGGAATAAATATAGTTTCAACTGGTGATTTTACTCATCCTCTTTGGTATAAACACATAAAAGATAGTTTAATAGAGACTTATAAAGGTTCTGGAATTTATAAATTAAAAAATAATAAATCAAAAACAAAATTTATTTTAGGTACAGAGATTGCATGTATAAAAAAACACAAAGGTGTTTGCCGTAGATTACATCTTTGTATTTTTGCACCAAGCATAGAATCTGTTTTTAAATTAAATAGTGAATTAGAAAAAGCAGGTTTTAACATCAGGTCGGATGGTAGACCAATTTTAGGGATGACAGCAAAAGATTTATTAATTTTTATAAAAAAGATAGATAAAAATATGCAAATGATTCCAGCACATGTTTGGACTCCTTGGTTTGGTCTTTTTGGTTCAAAAAGTGGTTATGATAGTTTGGAAGAATGTTTTGAAGAACTAAGTTCAGAAATTTTTGCTTTGGAAACTGGACTTTCTACTGATCCATATATGAATTGGAAATGGTCAAAACTTGATAAATATACTTTGGTTTCAAATTCAGATGCTCATAGTTTAAAAAAATTAGGTAGAGAAGCAAATGTTTTAAATTTTAAAAATGAAAAAGAAATAAATTTAAAAAATATTTTTGAGATTATAAAAAATAAAAATAAAGATGAATTTTTATATACTATAGAATTTTATCCTGAAGAAGGTAAATATCATTATGATGGTCATAGAGATTGTAATTTTGTTTGTGATCCAAAAGAAGCAAAAAAATATAAAGGTATTTGTCCTGTTTGTAAAAAGAAATTAACTTTAGGAGTTTGTAATCGAATAGAAAAATTAAGTGATAGAAATGAGAAACAAATTAAAGAACAAATTAAAAAAAATATTCCTTATAAAAGTTTAGTTCCTCTTCAAGAGATTTTATCAGATGTTTTTGAAAAAGGAGTAAATACAAAAACAGTTCAAAATGAATATAATAATTTAATAAAAAAAATTGGTAATGAATTTTTTATTTTACTGGAAGCTGATTTAGAAAAATATGTAGGTGTAGTAGATAAAAGAATTTTAGATGCAATAAATAGAGTTAGAAAAGGTGATATTTATATTAAGCCTGGCTATGATGGAGAGTTTGGAGTGGTAAAAGTTTTTGATGATAAAAAAAGGAAAAACAAAAATTTAAAAATAGAATTTTAAAAATAAAAAACCCTTGTCATTATGACAAGGGTTTTTCTCTAAAAGAAATTATCTTCTTTTTTTAGTAGTTTTTCTTGCTATTCTTTTCTTAGCTACTTTTTTCTTAGCAACTTTTTTCTTAGCAACTTTTTTCTTAGCAACTTTTTTCTTAGCTACTTTTTTCTTAGCAACTTTTTTCTTAGCAACTTTTTTCTTAGCTACTTTTTTCTTAGCTACTTTTTTCTTAGCTACTTTTTTCTTAGCTACTTTTTTCTTAGCTACTTTTTTCTTAGCAACTTTTTTCTTAGCTACTTTTTTCTTAGCTATTTTTTTCTTAGCTATTTTTCTTGGAGCAGCTTTCTTTTTTGTAGTTCTTTTTTTAGAAGGCATAATTTTCACCCCTTTTCTTTTTTAAGATTAAGAAAAATATTTATTAATATTTGTTGTAACCATGGTGTACACCAAATTTATATTTAGTAAATATTTTTGAAGAAAATTTTACACGACAAGCATGTGGGTAAAATTTTTCTTACATTTTTTTGTAACGACCTTTATTAATCATAGTATAATGTTTTTTTACTTTTTTTTAAATACTTTTTTATAAAAAAACTGTGTATAACTTTTTAAAAATAAAAAAATATTTTTTTAAATAAAAATAAAAATTAATTTTGTGGTTCTTTTGCAAAACCTAAAATGATAAACATTATTAAACTTCCAATAAAAATTCCTAAAAAATTTATTGAAAATAAAATAAAACTATTCTTGATAAGAAAAAAATTTTGTCCAGCTAAACCTAATCCAATAACAGAAAGTGGAGGAACTATTGTTGCTGAAATAGCTATACCTGTAATTTTTTCGGAAATATTTGGTTTGGCATAAGCATAAGTTCCTATAAGTCCAATTAAAATTGCAACTAAAAGATAAGTAAAACTAGTATCCGTTCTAGCTAAAATTTCAGTTGTGGTTGAAAAAATATTATTGTTTAAAAAAATAATTAAAAATCCTACTATCGTTGAAGTAAAAATTGCCATGAGTGAACCTAAAAAAATAGAAACTAAAGAATTAAAAAATTCTTTTTTAAATAAAATTAAATTTAGAGCTAGTCCAAAAAAAGGAGTTATAAGTGGAGCAATTATCATAGCCCCAATAATAATAGGAGCATTGTCTAAAATAAGTCCAAGAGAAATAATAGCTGAAGAAAAAGAAATTAAAATAAAAAAATCTTTATTTGGTTTAGAGTAGTTCTCAAGTTGAGTGCTAATTTTCTTTTTCAGTCTTTCTGTGGAAGAAAAAAAGTTAAACATATTTTAAAATTAATTTTTAATTACTTTATTTAATTTTAGCAATAAAAATTAATTAAGTAAAATAAAAAATCCGTCTTAGACGGATTTTTTGTAGGACAGGGTGGACTTGAACCACCGACCCCAGCGTTATAAGCGCTGTGCTCTAACCACCTGAGCTACTGTCCCTTTTTTAGCTAACAAAAATATTGTAGCAAATTCCATTTGATTTTTCAAGTCTTTTTAGCTATAATCTGTGTATTAATTAAAAATTATGGTAGATAAAAAAATATATTTCAAAGAAAAAGAAGAAAATCAGAGATTGGACGTTTTTTTGGCTAAAAAGACAGGAAAAAACAGAAATCAAATTAAAAAATTAGTTGATAGTGGTCTTGTTTTGGTAAATAATAAAAAACCAAAAAAAGCAGGGGATAGTTTGAAGATAGATTCTGAAATAATTATTAAAGAAAAAGAAGTAAAGTCAGAAGTAAAATTCGCCCAAGGCGAATCTGTCTTGGACGGAGAAAAAACTAAAAAACAAAATAAAATAGATATTGATATTTTAAAAGAAACAAAAGATTATTTAGTAATAAATAAGCCAGCTGGACTTTTAGTTCATCCAACTATGGCTAAAGAAAAAAATACTTTAGCAAATTGGATTTTGAAAAATTATCCAAAATTAAAAAATGTGGGTGAAAATAAAATTCGTCCAGGAATTGTTCATAGATTAGATAAGGATGCTTCAGGTGTTTTAGTTATTGCTAAAAATCAAAAAATGTTTGAATTACTAAAAAAGCAATTTCAAGACAGAGAAGTAGAAAAATTTTATAAAGTTTTAGTATATGGAAACTTTGAAAAAAAATATGATAAAATTGATTTTGAAATTGCTAGATCAAAATCAGGTAAGATGGTTTGTCGTCCAAAAATAGATAGATTAAAATTAAAAAATATTCCTAAAATTCAAATAGGTAAAGAATCTTTAACTGAATTTTGGATTGAAAAAGAATTTATTAGATTTTCTTTATTAAAAGTAAAAATTCATAGTGGTAGAACTCATCAAATTCGTGTACATATGTTTGCGAGTGGACATCCTGTGGTAGGAGATATTTTGTATGCAAATAAAAAATTAATAAAAAAATCTGATTCTGGAATAGATAGACTTTTTTTACAATCTTATAAGTTAGTTTTCAGAGATTTAAAAGGAGAAAAAATTGAAACAGAAATAGAACTAGAAAAAGATTTAAAAAAGTTTTTAGAAAAAATTAAATAATTTTATGCTTATTTTAATTTCTTCTCCTTCAGGTGGAGGAAAAAATACTATTATTAGAAGTTTGATGAAAATTTATTCTGATTCATGTATTTCTGTAAATACTACTTCTAGAAAACCAAGACAAAAAGAAAAAAATGAAAAAGATTATTTTTTTGTATCTAAAAAAGATTTTGAAAATAAAATAAAAGAAAGTGAACTTATAGAATATAATTTTTATAATGGAAATTATTATGGTGTAGAAAGAGGGCAATTAGAAAAAAAATTAAAAAAATATAAAATAGTTTTTTTACAAATAGATGTAAATGGTAAAAAATCTTTTGATAAAGAAAAAATAAAACATATTTCATTTTTTCTTTTACCTGAAAGTTTAGAGGTTTTAAAAGATAGAATAAAAAAAAGAGGAAATTTAAATACTGGTCAAATAAATGAAAGATTAAATATTGCTAAAAAAGAAATTCTGGAAGCAAAATATTATAATTATAAGATTGTAAATAAACAAGGAAAATTAGAAGAAACTGTTAAAAAAATAAATGAAATTATAAAAGAAAATTTATAATTTGTGGGAGGCTTGACAAAACTCAAAAAATATGCTATTATGTACTTGTAATAAAAAAGGTCAAAAACCTAGAAATGCCAAAAAGAAAACCCCTATCGTTTAGATTGGGGTTTTCTTATTTTGGTGTTTTAGAGTATGTTTTTCTTGATTTTTTTATTTATATTGTTATAATACTTATTGTAGCGAGTAGAGGGCCTTTTTATTACCTTTGGCATGTAGGTTACCTCTCTTGCTACACAATTAAGATCAGATTATTTTTTTCTGGTCTTTTTTGTTTTTTTATTTTTTATCATTTCTTCACATTCTTCTAAACTCAAGTCTTCTGGTTTTTTATCTTTTGGAATTGTAACATTTACTTTTTTGTTAGTTATATAAGGACCAAATCTTCCATTTAAAATTTGTACATCGGAGTTTTCAAATTCTTTGATTATTTTTTTTGAATTAGTTTCTTTATTTTCTTTTACTATTTCCATTGCTTCTTCTAGAGTCAAAATATAAGGATCTTTTTCTTTTACAGAATAATACTTTTTTTCTATTTGTACATAAGGACCGAAACGTCCAACATTTACTATAACATCTTTTCCTTCTTCATTTTTGCCTAAAGTTTTTGGTAAGCTGAGAAGAGTTAATGCTTCATCTAATGTTAACATATTCATTCTTTTATCTTTTGGTATGGAAGCAAATTTTGGTTTTTCTTCATCATCCTTATCTCCGAGTTGTACATAAGGACCAAAACGACCAATTTTTGCAGAAATTTTTTTACCTGTTTTTGGATCCATACCTATTTCTATTTCTTTGCTAGTATCTTCTTTTTTTAATTCCTCTGTCTTTTTTTCTAAATTTTCGTGAAAAGGGTGATAAAAAGTTGAAATAATAGGTTTCCAATCTTTTTTACCAAGAGCGATTTCATCTAAATTTTCTTCCATTGTAGCTGTAAATTTATAATCAACTATTTGAGAAAAATGTTTTTCAAGTAAGTCGGTTACAATAAAAGCTATATCATTTGGAAAAAGTTTTTTATGTTCATCACGAGAGACATAACCACGATTTTCTATAGTAGATAAAGTAGGAGCATAAGTAGAAGGTCTTCCAATACCATATTCTTCCATGATTTTAATCAAACTAGCATCACTGTATCTAGCAGAAGGTTCTGTAAAATGTTGTTTAGAATCTAATTTTTCACAATCTATTTTTTCATTTTCTTCTATTTGAGGTAAAGTTTCATCTTTTTGTGTTTCAGGAAAAAGTTCTAACCAACCTGGAAAAATTATTACTTGTCCATTTACTCTAAAACTATATTTATCTGCTTTTATATCAATTTTTGTTTTATCTAGTTTTGCTGATGACATTTGACTTGCGACAGCTCTATTCCAAATCAATTTATAAAGTCTATACTGTCTAGGATCTAAAAATTCTTTTATACTTTTTGGTGTTTTATTTACAAAAGTAGGACGAATAGCTTCATGAGCTTCTTGGGCATTTTTACTTTTTGTTTTGAAAACTTTTGTTTTTTCTGGAGAGAACTTTTCACCAAAATTATTTTTTATAAAATCTTTTGCTTCCTTTAAAAATTTAGCCGATAGATTTAGTGAATCAGTACGCATGTATGTTATAAGACCAATTTGCCCTTCTCCTTTAATTTTTATACCTTCATAAAGTTGTTGTGCTAAAACCATTGTTTGTTTAGCAGAGAAACCTAATCTTGTACTAGCTTGTTGTTGCAAGGTAGAAGTTGTAAGAGGAGGATTAGGATTTTTCTTTGTTTCTTTTTTTTCTATATTAGTTACTGTGTAATCAGAATTTTTTAAATCAGATAAAATTTTATCCATTTCTTCTTTTGTCTTAATATCTAATTTTTTTAGAGTTTTATCTTCTGTTTTATTTAATTTACCGATAAAATTATGTTCTTCTTTTTTGAAGTTTGCTTCAAGTGTCCAATATTCTTCTTCAATAAAATTATCTCTTTCTTTTTCTCTTTCTACTACTAATTTTACAGCTACAGACTGAACTCTACCAGCTGATAAACCTCTAGCTACTTTTTTCCATAAAAAAGGTGATAATTCATAACCAACAAGTCTGTCTAAGACACGACGAGCTTGTTGAGCATCTACTAACTTTTGATCAATATGTCTTGGATTTTTTAAAGCTTCTTCAATAGCTTCTTTGGTAATTTCATGAAAAACGATTCTTTCTGCCTTTGCAGGGTCGATATCAAATATATGCGCTAGATGCCAAGAAATAGCTTCTCCTTCGCGATCTTCATCAGTTGCGAATATTACCCCAGATGTTTTTTTTACGAGCTCTTTTAGTTTTTTGATTTGAGCAGATCTATCACGAGAATTTATATATTCAGGATCAAAACTGCCATCTTCTATTTTTATTCCCATTTTACTTTTTGGTAGATCACGCAAATGTCCATAAGAAGATTCTACATAATAAGAATTTCCTAAGAATTTAGAAATTGTTTTTGCTTTTGTAGGAGACTCTACTATTATTAATTTAGCCATAAGATTATTTTTATGTTTTATAGCATAATAAAAAAAAAAGATTATGTCAAATAATTGGGTAAGCGAGTAAGATTATTTCTTTGTCATCTCGACCGAATCCGCCCGGGGCGGAGAAGTGGAGAGATCTGTAATATTAAGTTTGTATTCCTGTTTGCATACCTGACGATAGATAAACCGACAGATAGGTTGGTGAATCAAAATTTTCCTAAAACAAGCTAAAAAGTAGATAATATACTTGACAAAAGCTTTAAAATATGATAAATTCACATATCAGTTCTTTACAAAAATTCTCCAAAAGTTTATATATGAAACTTTCATTTAGGTAAATAAAATTATTTATTTGGATGAAGGTTTTGTGTTATTAATTATTTTAGGGAGATTTAAAAATGAGAGAAAAAATCAAAAAACATTTTTTCAAATTTGATTTTCAGTATCTTTTGGTTATGCAGGGGCTAATTGCTGTTTTTTTTGTGGTAAGTTATTTTGATCAATTATCTGTTAAAAGATTGTTTATGTATTTTGTGTTAATTTTCTTTATATTTTTTGTTCCTTTAATAGGGAGCTGGAGATTATATGGAGATGAAATGGCTCTTAGATACATTAAACCATCTTATTTCTGGTTTTTATTTGGGCTATATCCTACATTTAAATTAGGAAATTGGGTTTTAATTTCCTTTAGTAGTGGTATTTCAGTAGAAATCTTCTTCTCTTTATTTGTTTATTTTTTTATTTTTTTAATATTTCATGTTTCTTTTTTTGTGAGGCTTATTAAAATCAAAAGGGGGGAATTTTGTATTGTAAAATACAACGGAGATGGAAGTACTTCCATCGAAGAGAGAATAAAATATTTTTAATTTTAGCGGATCTTCGGGTCCGTTTTTTTTATTCAAAAATTTTTATTTAATAAATTCCCTTAAAAATTACTTAAAACAAGTCAAAAAGTATGGAGTTTACTTGATAAAAGCTTTAAATTATGATAAATTTATATAGCAGTTCTTTACAAAAAACTCCAAAATTTATATATGAAACTTTCATTTAGGTAAATAAAATTATTTATTTGGATGAAGGTTTTGTGTTATTAATTATTTT
>Ga0075122_10003232_pt1 | contig 10304 bp, 10 predicted proteins | sample AntAceMetag02UKB_FD_69790 | JGI IMG/M metagenome (GOLD analysis project Ga0075122, IMG submission 69790) | Saline lake microbial communities from Ace Lake, Antarctica - Antarctic Ace Lake Metagenome 02UKB | ecosystem: Environmental > Aquatic > Non-marine Saline and Alkaline > Saline | place...
ATAGAAAATCAAAAAGCTTGGATTGTAACTGTAGATATGGGTTACGGTCATCAAAGAGCTGCTTATCCTTTACGTCACATGTCACCGACTGACAAAGTTGTTATTGCAAATAATTATGAAGGAATACCAAAGAAAGATAAAAATATTTGGGAAAATTCTCGTAAATTTTATGAATATGTATCTAGGCTAACCTCATTACCTTTGATTGGTCAGAAGATTTTTGATTTTTATGATAGAAAATTTCAGTCAATACCTGATTTTTATCCAAGAAGAGATTTGTCTAGTTCTATTTTTCAAATAAATCAAACATACAAAATGATTAAAAAAGGGTGGGGGAAGGATTTGGTTGAATATTTAAATACTAAAGAATTACCTCTAATAAGTACTTTTTTTATTCCTGCTTTTATGGCTGAAGAACATGGTTTTAAGAATGATATTTATTGTGTTGTGTGCGATGCTGATATAAGTCGTAATTGGGTAGCTAAAGATCCTAAAAAATCAAAAATTAAATACCTGGCTCCTTGTAGACGTGTGGTAGCACGTTTAAAATTGTATGGAGTACCAGAGAAAAATATTTTTTTAACAGGTTTTCCTTTACCTGTTGAAAATTTAGGTAAAAAAAATATAGAAATTTTAAAAAAAGATTTATCAGAGCGTGTGATTAATTTAGATCCTGAACATCATTATAGAACTAAATATGCCAGTACTATTAAGCAGTTTTTAGGATCTAACTTTAAAGAAAAGGAAAAACATGAACATCCTTTAACTTTAACTTTTGCCGTTGGTGGTGCTGGTGCTCAAAGAAAACTTGCTAAAGAAATTCTTTTAAGTTTAAAGATAAAATTATTAAAAAAAGAATTAAATTTAAATCTTGTTGCAGGTTCAAGAAATGATGTTTATAATTTTTTTAAAGATGAAATAAATAATTTAGGGCTTAAAAAAATATTAAATAAAAATCTTAATATAATTTTTGATGTGCAAAAAGAAGAATATTTTAAAAAGTTTAACATTGCACTTCGTACCACAGATATTTTGTGGACAAAACCAAGTGAACTTTCTTTTTATACTGCTTTGGGATTGCCTATTATAATGGCACCTACAATTGGTGCTCAAGAAACTTTTAATAGAGCGTGGCTTCGGGGTGTTGGCGGTGGACTTGTGCAAGATGATCCAAAATATGCTAGCGAGTGGCTGTTTGATTGGGTTAACTCTGGTTGGCTTGCAGAAGCTGCGATGTCTGGTTTTTTGGATGGTCGTCAATTTGGTGTAAGCAATATTAAAGAAATTATTTTTAAAGGTGTAAGAGAGCCGGCAAAAAATTATCAATTATTATAATATAAATTAATAAAAAAATATTACGTAATTAATTACGTAATATTTTTTTATGAGATGTTAAAGTTACAAAATTATCAATAATTTTAGTACGATGATCTTCTTTTGTTGTAACCACTACTTTTACGGCCTTGAGAAGGTGATGATGATCTTCTTTTTTGATAATTTCCGTTATTTTCTCCATTACTTCTTCCTCTAGAATTTCCATTACTTCTTCCTCCGCTTCTTCCTTTGGAATAACTTCCTCTTTGTGGAGTATATTCTTTATCTTCATTGCGGTATTTGTTTTCTCGTTCAGGTGGGAGTTCGGGAAGGGCAAGTGTTGGTAGAGATTTACGAATTAATCTTTCGATCTTTCTTATATCAGCTTTTTGAGATGGAGTAACAAAAGAAATTGCTTTTCCACTTTTGCCTGCTCTACCTGTTCTTCCGATTCTATGAACATAATCTTCTGAATTTTCTGGTAGGTCAAAATTGATTACAATTGAAATATCTTTTACATCAATACCGCGAGCAGCAATATCAGTTGCAACCATTATACGAAATTTTCCTTTTTTAAATCCATCTAAAGATGCTTTTCTTTGTGTTTGAGAACGGTTTGAGTGAATTTCGGTTGCTGTGTGATTCATATCGCGAATGTCACGTGCAATACGTTTCGCACCATGCTTTGTTCTAGAAAAAATAAGTACAATATTATCTTTGTATTCTTCTAATATAGAATCAAGTAAACGCATCTTGTCATTTTTTCTAACAATAAATACTTCTTGTTCTATATTTTCTACTGATGTTCCTTGTGGGGCTATTTCAATTCTAAGTGGCATTTTCATAAATGCAGTTGCGAGTGATGAAATAGATTTTGGCATAGTTGCAGAAAATAACATCGTTTGTCTGTCAGTTTTAATAGTCTTTAAAATTCTTTTAATTTCTGGTAAAAATCCGATATCAAGCATTCTATCAGCTTCATCAAGAGTAACTATGTTTACTTTATTAAGTTTACATATTCCTTGATTCATTAAATCAACTAAACGTCCAGGAGTAGCGATAATAATATGAGGATTACGTTGTAAGTCTCTTATTTGAGGTTGTTTGGAAGTTCCCCCGATAAGTGTTGCAGTCTTTAATCCAAATTGACGGCCAACTTGCATAAGTGCTTGTTCTACTTGAAGTGCTAGTTCACGAGTTGGAAGTAAAATTAATCCTTGACCAGGGTTTAGAGCAAGACGTTGAATCATTGGAATACCAAATGCTAGGGTTTTACCTGTACCAGTTTGAGCAATACCAACAATATCTTTTCCCTTTAAAGCACTGGGGATAACTTGGCGTTGAATAGGTGTAGGATTAATAAATTCTTTGTTTGTTAGGACCTCGAGAAAATTTTTCTCTATTCCAAGATCACTAAAAAAAGTGTTTTTTTCTTCTTTTTGCATATAAATTATAATATGTGACCCAATATCCTTGTCGGTCACATCTTGACGCAAAAAGATTCGAGTCGCTTGAGCTTTATCTCAAGCATAAATTAATACCTCAGTATAGCATAAAAATTATATCCTGTCAAGTTTTGTGGTAATTAGTGGTTTTTAGTTGCGGAAACAGCTTCTTAAGAATTGTAATAGTAATCTGTTGTAGGTGTGTTTTAAGGAGGGGGCTTGACAAAAGTTCACTTTTGTGCTATACTTATGTTGTTAGTTTAATTACTATCCACCCTTACTCAAGGGCGACAAATATTAAGAGTGTAGGGATAAAGTCGAATTTCTACTAATTGGTATTTATTTAATTTTATCTTTACATTATTACTATGCAAGGAATTATCAAAAAATTAACTGACAAAAACTTCGGTTTTATCAGTCAAGAAGGCGCTGAAGATTTATTCTTCCACGCTAACAATCTTGTTGACGTTGATTTTGATCAACTAAGAGAAGGTGATGCAGTTACTTTTGAAGTAGAAACTACTCCAAAAGGAAACGCTGCAGTTAACGTTCAAAAAGCTTAATAACTTTTTTACGAAAACAATAAAAACAGACTCATATATTTGAGTCTGTTTTTAATCTGTTTATATTTTTTTATTGCTTACGGTTAATAAAAATTATTACTAGGTTTATTTCTTCATAAGAAACTTTTTCTCGTAAGAATTTAAAAATTGCTCGAAGTTTAATATTACCATTTTCTAAAAAATCATCTTTACATTTTTTAATCTCTAGTTCTTTGATGGCTTTTTTAACTTTTTTAATTACACTGTCTTTTGGTTTTAAATATTCTATATTAACATTAGGATATTTTTCTGAAATTTTCTTTATATGAGTTAAAATAGTTTTTTGGGATATTTCTCGTTTTTTTGCAATTTCTTTTAAACTATTCTTTTTTGTAAGTAATTTTTTTGTTTCGTTCAAAGTATTTTTTCTTACTGACATTATTTTGTCGCCTTTATCCTTTTTCGAAATATCTTTTTTATTGCTTTCAATTTCTTCTTTTTTTAATGTTCCACCATATGAAATAATATGATCATCATGCATTTTTTGAACTTGACTTTTTGTAAAAGCTTTGAACTTTCGTTCAAACATTTTTGATGACTCGTTAATCCTTTTATCAATTTGCAAAATTGTCTTATCTACCTGGAGTGCTTTGTCATTAATTCCTAAGAGTTTTAAACCTTTTAAACTCTTAATTCGGCTCAAAGCTACATAACCTTGTCCTGTTTCAAAAGTTTTAGACAAATCAATCTCTGCTCCGTCTAAAGTCATCCCTTGTGATTTGTGAACCGTAAGAGCCCAAGCAAGTCTAAGTGGGACTTGTGTTACCTGTGCTTTGACTTCACCTTTTAAATTTTCAAATTCCCAATTTTCTTTCTCTACTATAATTTTTTTACCATCAAAAGTTTTAACAACTGGTAATCCTGTAATATTCATAAAACCTATAACTTCACCTAATGTTCCATTTACGTAACCTTTTTCATAATTATTTTTAATAAAAATAACTACTGAGTTTTGTTTTAAAATTAATTTTTCTTGAAGTAAACTAGAATTGAAAATTTTTTCTACATTTTTCTTTGAACCTTTATTTTTTGAAATAAAAATTCTTGATACTTCTTTTAATTTAGCAAGTTCTTCTTTATTAATTCTGTCCACATCGATATTGTGTGTAAATAAACGACTAACCTTCATTCCTTTTTTAAATTTTTTTCCATCGCAGTTTTTTAAAGTTTCCAAACTTTTTTTAGTAACTTTATTTTCTCTTATTTGATCTAAAATTTTAATAAGTTCTTCTTCGCTTTGACGAAATTTTTCATGTAAATAGCAACTTCTTAAATTTGCATCTTTCCAAGTTTCGGCTTGCCATGCAAATCTTCCTGCGTCTTTTAATTTTGAAACAGGAGGAAGTTGAAAAAAATCACCAGATAAAATGACTTGTATTCCACCAAATGGTTTATCTGAATATTTAAAACCTCGAAGAACTTTATCCATCAAAGAAAATATATGGGGTGATACCATTGATATCTCATCTATTATCAAAACTTTTACGTCTTGCATTCGTTTATATAAAAATTCTTTTTGCAGGAGTCTGTCGATTGCATATTCATCGTGGTATTCTTGAATTCCAATGCCAAAAAAGGAATGAATAGTTATCCCTCCGATGTGTGAGGCAGCAATTCCGGTTGGTGCAACAATAGAGGGTTTAATTCCTCTTTCTTTTAAATAATTAATATATTTATTTAAAAGATATGTTTTACCAGTACCAGCTGAGCCAGTTATAAATACATTTCTTCCAGTTTTTAAAATTCCGTATGCAATTTCTTGTTTCATTTTATGGATTAAAATTTAGTATATATAATTATACCATAAAACAGAATATTACATTCTTTTTTATTTTTTATAGATTATAAAGAATCTTTTACGATTCCAGTTTTTTCTTCAAAATCAATATTTTTTACATTTAAAGCATCTTTCATTTTTTCTCCAAAATTACCACTAATAATTTTTTCAATTTTTTTATCAGACATAATTTTGGCAACAGCTAAGCCAGCTCCGCCACCGCCTATGCTAAATACATTTTTCCAAACCTCCACTAGTTCACTATTATCAAAAATTAGATAATAAGGAGTTCTACCTGCTTGGGGACTAATCTCTGAATTTATATCTTTACCTAAGGACGCGATTGCAACTTTCATATTTTTTAATTAGTTATTAGTAAATTTGGCTACAAAATAGCCATTAATTAAAGAAAATATAATCATAAAAAAAGTTGTTACAAGTAAAAATGGTAAACCAAAGTAATATATTATCATAGGTATTAATGGTATTTTTACAGCACGGTTGTACAAAAAGATAGCAATTAAAGAATTTTTTAAGCCTTTTTCTTTTAGTTCGCTTAAAAGTGGATACCACATATAAATGGGACCGCTTGATAAAATTCCTAAAATTACAGCGCTTAGATATTGTATAGTTTTTGATCTGTTTGCTAATAATTTATCTATTTTTTTGTTAGTAAGCCATATATTAGCTAAAAAAGTCAAAACAAAAACAGTAAATAAAACAGGTATAACATTTATTATTACGTCCTTACTATATAATAAATTTTTTATAAATAAATCTTTATTAAAAAGTAAAGTCAATAAATATAAAAATAATACAAGAATTAGAAAAATCCAGTTGCCTCCAATTTTGACTATTATTTTTTTAATCATAATAATTTCAATATTAAAACAGTTAGAATAGCTATAATAATAGCTGATATAAAACTAACAATATTTCTAACTAAAGCAAATCGTTTACCTAAAAGAAGAGCTTCTGCAGGGAACTGTATTACTCCCACAGTTACCCAGCTAATTATAAAAGCAGTTACTGTTACGAGTGCAACATTTTGATTTAAAAGCTCTGTTCCAATTATGTAACTATTTACAGGATTGCCTACTGCTATACTACCAATTAACGTACCGAGAAAAGAATCAATTAAACTATTTCCTGTAAAGAAATTTTTATAAAATTCAGCAGGAATTATGTTAACTATAAAAGCAATAAATAAAATTATTCCAAACAAAATGGGGAGGGTGTTTTTAATGTTATTATATGTATTTTTGAAAGCTAAATTATATTTTTTCATACGATTCTTTTTGATTGCATGCACGAGCGTAAGGGCACCCTTTGCAAGGATTATTTTTAGTTCTAAAAAAATTAGAAATATAATAAATCCCATAGCTTACAGATGCCAATACAATAATGCTTAAAATTGTAAGTTCAATATATTTCATAATGATTATTCAAGACCAAGTAATCTACCACCTTGATAAATTATAAAAGATACCAGCCAAGCTATTGTTGTTGTGTATATAGCAACAAAAAACATCCATTTCCAAGAATTTGTTTCTCTTTTTATAACAGCCAGTACTGCCATGCATGGTACATATAGCAATACAAATACCATAAAAGCATAGGAAGACAAAGGTGTAAAATCTTGCTGTAAGGCATGGTGTAACGATGTGATATTATTTTCAGCATCTTCAATGCCATATAAGGTGCCAAATGTGCCTACTACGACTTCTTTGGCGACAAAACCAAAAATTAAAGCTACAGATGATTGCCAATTACCAAAACCAAGGGGTTTAAATACTGGAGTGACAACTTTACCTAATGAACCTGCCCAGCTGGTTTCAGATCCATATTCTACACCCATTGGCAAACTTGCTAAAGCCCAAATAATTACTGAAAATACTAAAATAATAGTTCCAGCTTTTTTAATAAATAGCCATATTCTTTCCCAAGCATGAATAAGTAAACCTTTGATAGATGGGAGACGGTAGGGTGGTAATTCTATTACAAATGGTGAAGATAATTTTTGTGATAAAAATTTTTTAAAAATTAATCCCATTATAATGGCGACAATAATTCCAAGTAAATACAATGAAAAAATAATCCATCCTTGGTAAGCTGAAAAAAATGCTCCAGTAAATAAAGCATAAACTGGTAGGCGAGCTCCACAAGACATGAATGGATTGATAAGCATAGTGAGTAGTCTGTCTTTTTTTGTTTCCAGAGTTCTTGTAGCCATGATGCCAGGGACATTACAACCAAACCCAAGAATAAGTGGAATAAACGCTTTTCCATGTAAGCCAATTTTGTGCATGAATTTATCCATAATATAAGCCACACGAGCCATATATCCACTGTCTTCAAGTAAAGCAATTAGTAGAAATAAAATACCAATTATAGGAATAAATATTAAAACACCACCAACTCCACCGATTATTCCTTCAGTAAATAAGGAAATTGTCCAATTAGAAGCACCCCATGAAGTTAGAATTTGTGTTAAATGTTCTCCTAACCAGCTGAAGAATGTTTCGATTAATCCCATGAGAGGTTTTGATACTTTGAATGTAATTTGAAATAATAGCCAAGTGGTAAATAAAAATAAAGGTATGCCCCAAATTTTATGCATAGCAATGTTATCAAATGAATTTGATAATATGCGGTTATTTTTAATATTTTCTTTTTTGACAACTGTTTTGCACAAGCCATTTATAAAACCATAACGAGTACTTGTTAGGATGCTATTAATATCTTTTCCAAATATTAATTCTAAGTGTTCGATGCTTTTTTGAACTGTTTTTTTCAATTCTAAATAATATGGTTTTTTATTAAGCTCTTGATCTGCTCTGTAATCTCCCTCAAGAAGTTTAAGAGAAAGCCAGTGAATTTCTTGTTTGCTTATTTTTTCTTTTTTAGAAATAAATGTATTTAATTTAGTAAGTTCATCATCTATTTCAGTGCCATAGGTTAATTTAATTATTGATGATTTTTTAGAAAAAGATTTTTTAATAACAGCTTCATTGAGTTTGTTTATGTTATCTCCAGTCTTAGCATTAATTTCTATTACCGGTAAACCAAGCAATTTAGAAAGTTCTTTTAAATCAAAAGAAAAACCTTCGCTTCGAGCTAGATCTGCCATATTAATTGCAAGTATAAGTGGAGCACTAAGCTCAATAAGTTGAACTGTAACAAAAAGATTTCTAGTAAAATTTTGAGCATCAATTACTTGAACAACTACATTAGGTTTTTCTTGTAATATAAAATCAGAGGTAACTGTTTCTTCTTCTGTATAAGCAGTTAAACTATATGCGCCAGGTAAATCAACTATTTGAATTGTATTATCATGAAATTTAAAATTTCCAGTTTTTTTTTCAACTGTTTTTCCAGGCCAATTACCGACATGTTGTTTAGAACCTGTTAATGTATTAAACAATGTAGATTTTCCAACATTGGGATTACCGGTAAGTCCGATAGTTATATCATATTTTTTGGGCATATATTTTTTGGGCTTCACCTCGACCGAGGGCTATTTTTGAATCAAAAATTTTAATAATTAACGGACCAAAATTATCATTTTTAGTAATTTCTATCTCACTGCCATCAAAAAGTCCCAACTCCATAAGTCTTTTTTTAAAATTTTGTCCACATTTTAGAGATTTAATTTTTACTTTGTCTCCTTGTTTAAATTTATCTAATGTCATATTATTTTATGTCAGGAATTTTTTTGCCATTAGGACAAAATTTTGGATTATTTAAAAATGTAGCTAATTTTTTAATAGATTTATCTGAAAAAGCATGTTCTAACTTATGTGCTTCACCGTGCATTTTATTTTTTTTGACTTTTAAAATATTTACTAAAAATACTTCTATAACTCTATGTTTACGGGTTAATTCTTTAGCCTCCCTTAGACCTTTAGTTGTAAATTTAATACTAGAGTAGGGGCTCATTTTAATTAATTTTTGTTTTAATAATTTTTTAAACATTTTTGATACTGCTGATTTAGAAATATTTAAATAATTTGCTACATCTACAGAAATAACATTTTGTTTATTTTTTTCATAAAGATTATATATTGCTCGTAAGTAATCTTCTTGATTTTGAGTATGCATAAAAATAAGTTAACTTAGGTTAACTCATGATAACATAAGTTATATTATTTTACAAGTAAAATTTATGTATAGTCTCGCACTTTTATAATAAAAAATTGTTTAGTTTAATTTTTTTTTGATATTTAGGACATTTTTTAGGTCTTAATATCTGGTCTTCGCCAGATTTCCAGAAACTTCTTCGTTTTTCACAGTTGGGATAAAATGTTGAAAGACTTAAGAATATTAACTTAGATGTAAGGAATTACTTACGAGCAATATATAATCTTTATTTGCTCAATTTGGCTATAGTGCGGTTTCCATGAGTGGTATAGCAAAAGAGGTAAAAACTACAAAAGCTGCCTTATACTATCATTTTACAAGTAAAATTGATTTGTTAACAGAAATAATTGAAGGTGCTTCTGTTTCATGTAAAAAAGGGTTGCAAGCTGTTTTAGATGAAAATTCAGAATCTTTTGAAGCTCAGTTGCGTGCTTCTATTATTTTTTGTTTAAAATTTTCATCTAAACAATCAAATTTAATAATTTTTTTACAAAAAATTTATATTCAAAATAAACAGGCATCGTTAATTATAGATAAAACAAAAAAAGAAATAATTAAAATATGGGAAAAAATGATAACTAATGTGATAAGGTCGCATACTAATGATGAACATTTTGACGTAAGACTTACTACTCTTTTAGTTTTGAGTATGGTGCATTCTTTTATGGATAGAGGTATTATGGATTCCAAAGAAAAAATCAAATATGATTATGAAGTAATTGTCGATTATATAATGTCTTTTATTATACTTGCCGAATAAAAATCTATATAAATATGATAAAAACTAAAAATTAATTAAATAAAAATATATTGAGTTTAAAAAATAATCATTGAATTTATGAATATCACAAAATCCATTTTGAATAACAAAAAGAAACTATTGTATAGTTTAATTTTTATTATTTGTGTCATCTTTGTTTTTAGAGTAGTGCAAGCAAAATTTATTTTAAACAACGAAAAAGTTAATGTAGAAACAAAGGTTACCTTACTTAGTGTAGAAAATTATCAAAATGAAAGTGTATCTGT
>Ga0075122_10003233_pt1 | contig 10303 bp, 9 predicted proteins | sample AntAceMetag02UKB_FD_69790 | JGI IMG/M metagenome (GOLD analysis project Ga0075122, IMG submission 69790) | Saline lake microbial communities from Ace Lake, Antarctica - Antarctic Ace Lake Metagenome 02UKB | ecosystem: Environmental > Aquatic > Non-marine Saline and Alkaline > Saline | place...
GGAGGATTAGGAACAAGTATTGATTCTAAAGTTGAAGAAAATTTAAGAAAAATTGTTGACCTAGATAAATTAGACTCTGTAATTGTCGCACTCGAACTTGTAAAAAAAGATACTGCTAAAGCACTTGAAGAAGTTAATTCAAGAAAAGTAGGCGCGGTAATTAAAGAAATTACTGAAAATTTAGAAGGCTTATCTAAACCTGAAAAAAAAGAATTATTGCAATTTTGTAAAGTTTATGCAATGAAAAAAGTTCTGAAACAATGTATGATAATGGTTGATTATTCAGAAATAGATATTCCCGGAATGAAAAGAGTAAAAAAGAAAAAAGGTTAATTTGAATGATGTTCGATCCGTTGCCAATAGAAATAGCATTTAGTCATTTTGTCCAAACATTTTCTACAGAATCATTTGACGCTTTTTTCTTAGCAATAACTTTTCTCGGCAATCCATTAATATGGATTGGAATAAGTGCATTTTTGTTTTGGAAAGGAGATGAAAAAAAATCTTTTTTCTTAACAACCACCCTTCTTTTTGCCGCAGCTTTCGTGGGATTAATGAAACCAACACTGGGAAGATTACGTCCTTTAGCAAACGAATTTAGAGTACTAACAAACCCCACTGATTCTATTTATTCAATGCCTTCAGGACACGCAACAATAATGACTGGAATTTTCGGTTATTATTATGAAAAATTTAAAAAAAATGCAAAAATACTCGGAATAATAATAGTTCTATTAGTTTTATTTTCAAGAATTTATTTAGGAGTTCATTTTTTAGGAGATGTTTTAGTTGGAGGATTATTTGGTTTTTTAATAGGAAGACTAATTCATATTTTTGAACAAAATTTTCCAAAAATAGAAAAGAACAGTAAAAAAGTATTAGAAGAAGTTGGATTAATTACTGCAATTCTTATTGCATTGTTTATTAGTTTTGCTTTCCAGCCATTAGTTTTAACAATAGGCTTACTTGGTTATTTTGTAGGAATATTTACTTTTAAATTATTAAAAATGGATTCAACTAGATTAACAGGAAAAAAACTTTGGCTAAAAGAAGCAATAGGTTTTGCTGGACTTGGATTAATATATATTTTATTCGACCCAAATGTAGACCTCGCAGCCATGTTTACTGCAGGTTTATGGATAACTCTCATATACCCTCTTCTTTTTGAAAAAATAAATCCCAAGCAAAAGCATTTAATAAGTTAATCGGACAAAAATTAATCTATTAAAAACCCTCCTTAGCTTAGTAGCTAAAGCGTTCGGCTGTAGAACACCAAACTTTTTAGAAAAAAAGTTTGATCAAAAAACCCCATTATAAGGGAGCAAAAAATAATCGTTTGTGCGGTTACCGAAAGATCCCCAGTGCAAATCCGGGAGGAGGGATACTATATACTACTTTTAGATTTAAATCAATAATAAATAGTATTTTAAATTGAAAAAACAATAAATAACTACTTTTTAAGGGAGGGATTAAATTGAAAAAAACAATATTGGTACTACTTATTTTAGCATTTACCCTAAGTGGTTGTACTCAGTCAAGTGGTCCAGAAGGAACTACTGAAACATATAACGCAGGAGATACTATTACAGAACTCATCGGCGCAGGAGAATATGCAGGACAAGAAATGACAGTCAAAGTTGTAAAGATTGACAGTCTTAATTCAGCTACATTCCAACTGTACGACGAAACAGAAAAATTAGTTAGAACTCTAACCATTGGTCCAGGAAAAGGCGACATTAACTTCACAATGAAAGAACTTGGCACTATGGTTTATGTAACTAATTATGGCAAAGATTTTGTAGAAGTTACTATAAATAGGTGATGAAAATCACCTTTTTCTTTTTTTACTTAATTTTTAAACTAAATTAATACAAATCAAAAAAAAAGGAGTTTATTTTTTTAAAATTCAAAAGGTAAACGCTTTTATACTAAAAAATAAGTATTAGTCTAAGACTTTTTATACAAAAGGAGGCGTATAACAAATGGCAATAGAAATAGAAACAGCAAGCCAATTGGTTTTAGAACCAATTAACGCATTGTGGAATTCTTTTATCCTGTACTTACCAGGACTCATTGGAGCACTAGTATTACTAATAATTGGATACATAATCGGGCATGTTGTCGGAAAAATAATCATAAAACTATTAACCACGCTTAAAATTGATGCGTGGATTAAAAAATTCGTTAATTCAAACGCAATAGCAGGAATAACAATTTCCAAACTAAGTGGAGAATTAGTAAAATGGTGGATATTTATTGCATTCCTTGCATCAGCTTCACAAATAGTAGAACTCGATGTAATCGCAATTCTATTATTCAACTTAGCTGAATGGGCTCCACACTTAATCGTAGCAGTAATCATAATGGCTACCGGTTTAATCGCAGCAGATTATGCCGCAAAAGAAATATCTAATGCAAAAAAATTCAAGTATTCTAATGCACTAGGAGTAGGAGTAAAACTTTTTGTAACCGTTTTCTTCGCACTTTATGCACTAAGAGAAATTGGCTTGAATATTGTGTTAGCTGAAACAACATTACTAATGTTAATTGGTGGAATTGTTTTAGCACTCGCAATAGGATTTGGATTAGGTCTAAAAGTACACGCTGAACAAATAATCGGCGACATTAGAAAAGAAATAAAATAATTATTATCAAATCCCCCCTAACAGGGGGATAAATTCTTTTTTTCAAAAACTCTTTTCTCTCTTTTTCTGAAAACCCCTAACAAAAAAGGAAGAAATATATATAGAATGGCATTATATTTTTCTTATGAGACAACGTATACTCGTTCTAGCAATTTTTTCAATAATTAGTTTAATTTTGTTAAGTGGTTGTGCTGAACAATCGTCAAACAATAATACTCAAGCAAGACCATATTTGCAAATTTATAAAAGCAAAGCAGATTACACAAACCAGATGAGTATTATACTTGACGAAAACTTCAATGTTGGATTATACCCTGCTTTACCGAATCCTACTGAAGTGAAAGAAAAAGATGGATATTATTACGCTCATGGTCCAAAAATTTCACTAAATTATTTAGTTGTATTAGATTTAACTATTGAGGAATGGGAAAATATGGAAGGAAAATATTCCGCAAATGATTTTAAGGAAATGATTCTTGAAATGCACCCACTAGAAGAAGCATATTTTTGCGATTTAGATTTAGGCTTAAAACCTGTTACACAGCAAGATGAAGAAGCTATAATCCAAAGCATTTCTGCGGGGGAAATCCCAATAGAATGTGAAGAAATAAAATTTACCTCAAGATTAGGCGAACGCGAATAAATCAACAGGAGTTACCTCCATTAGCTTTCAAATGAAAATACTTATTTTTTCAAAAATTCTTTACGTTCTTTTTCATTAAATTTTTCAATTGAATAACGGAGCATTGTTCGGGGCATTTTTGATTTATGATTTTCAAGGAATTCAACAAGAAGTTTTTTATTCCGCTTTCCTGCTTCACGAAGCATCCACCCAACAGCCTTGTGAATTAAATCCTGCCCATCACCTAAAAGTTTTTTAGACAAACTAAAAGTTTCTTGGACACTATTCTTTTTTATAAAAGTAAAAGTAGATACTATTGAAATTCTTCTTTCCCATAAATCATTTGATTTTGCAAACTTGTAAAGTAACTCTTTGGGTTTATTAAATAAATATTCTCCAACAATTTTTGGAGCACTTAAATCAACCAAATCCCAATTATTCACATACTTAATATTTTTTAAATAAAAATCAAAAATTTGTTTTTGTTCGACTTTGTTTGCTTTGCCAAACTTTTCAACAAGAACTAATAACGCACACAATCTTTCCTCGTGAAATTTTGAAGAAAGCGATTTTTTTAATTCACTCAATTTTAAATCAAGAAATTTCTTTGCAACCTTTCTTGTATCGGGAACAGTAACTCCAATAAAAATATCGCCTTCGCCATATTCCCCTTTGCCTGTTTTAAAAAACCAAGCATTTGATTCGGCTCTTTTCTTAGTAGCTACTTTTTTTAGTTCGGATTGGATTGAAAACATATCACTTATTTTAATAGATGCCAAATAAGTCTCCATTAACTTAGAAAATTGTAGTCCTGTTGCATACGCTTCGCAAAGAAATTGTTCTTCTCTAAGGCCAGGGTGATTTTTCATATTTACTTCCATATTAATTTCTTTTTTATATGCTGATTCTACTAAAATTTTTGCTAATTCATTCCAATTAGTTGTTCCTGAAAAAAGAAGTTTATGTTGATCAGCTTTCCCATCATTATCATGGAGATGAATAGAAATTAAACGATCTTTTAATTCTTTAAGTACATTTATTCCGTTTCCAATATTCCCATGTCCTGAATCATAACAAAAACCAAGAAAATCTGAATCATATTCAGATAGAAGTTTTTTTATTTCATTACAATCTTTATCATCATGATTATTTTCTAAAGCAATTCTAACCTTATGTTTTTTTGCATATGGCTTTAATTCATTTAATGATTTGTACAATATATTCCAGTATTCTTGTTTTTCAGATTCATTAATTGGCTCAAGCTTAATATGGCAAACTATTACTTCAGAGGATAATTTATTTGCCATAAATATTCTATTTTTAACAAGTTCTACACCGGCGATTCTAATAGATTCATTCATAGAAAGCCAATTATTTCCTTTTCCTTCTGACGCGTGTAAATCTAATACTTTAAGATTATATTTTCTTAATAACTTAATTATATTTTTTATTTCTAACTCAGAATAAATATAATCCGTATTCCATTCATGGCACCAAAAAATGTGTTTAAATCCCGCTTCAGATATCTTTTTAAAATAGGGCTCAGGATTTTCAGTATCTTTAAAATAATCAGTATTAATTGCTAATTCTAACATATTAGTATACACTAATTATTAATTTAAGAATTTTGCGGTATCTTATTTTTTAATAATAGTCAATCCGGCAACTAATCCGCCGAGTAAAGCAGTTCCGAATTGAAGAATTCCCATTGGTACAAGGAATATTTCTGGCACAATTGAAAAAGAAACAAGCAAAAAAGTAAATAAAAAAATTGTTGTTGCTTTTATTAAAGAAGAAGCAAAAACACTCAAAGCAAAATTTAGATTATTAATCACTTTTAATTTTTTAATTAAAAAAACATAAACTGTATTTCCTAACCAAATAAATGGAGTTAAATAAACTAAAAATAAAGAAAATGAACCAAAAATAAAACCCGAAGCAAGTGCTCCAATTACGGGCAATAAAATAATTGGAAGTGATTTTTTAAATGTTAAATGTAAAGCAGAAATCGCAAGTAGCGTATTAACTAAAGTGCCAACAAAGAGTTGATTTGGAAAAGTGTTTGCATGTCCAAAAATAATAGGTAAAAGAAAAATGGCAATTGAAAGAGTATATACTCCTAAATTTTCAGAGTTAAACAAATTCTTATATCTTGCATTTAAATTATTTGAAAACAAATACTTAAAATCCATATTAAGAAGATAGAATACATATAATATAAATATTACGAATCCCTTATTTTGTTGATTAAAAATGACTACAATTGAAGAAGTTATTAAAGCACTTGATGAAAACAAAGTACAGGTAGTATGTCAAGTTGCTCCAGCATTAAGAGTATCAATAGGAGAAGAATTCGGGTACGCCCCAGGAACAATTCTTACAAAAAAGCTAGTTGGTGCACTAAAAGAAGCGGGTTTTGACAGGGTATTTGATACTTCTACTGCGGCAGATGTGGTTACTGCCGAAGAGGGTACCGAGTTCCTTAAAAGACTACGAACAGGCGAATGTTTACCTTTATTTACTTCCTGTTGCCCTGCATCAATTCTTTACGTAGAAAATAATTTTCCACACTACGTTGACCATTTTTGCACAGTAAAAAGTCCACAACAAACAATGGGTTCATTAATAAAAACTTATTATGCAAGAGCACTTGGATTAAAACAAAAAGACCTTTATTCGGTTTCAATAATGCCTTGCGTAGTAAAAAAACTTGAAGCAAAAAGACCAGAAATGGAGTTTGATGGAATAAGGCATGTTGATGCAGTATTAACAACAAGGGATATTGCAAAACTTTTGAAAGACCGAGGAATAGATTTAAAAAAATCAAAAGAAACTGAATTTGATAGTCTTTTAGGTGATGCTTCAGGAGCAGGACAATTATTTGGAGTAACAGGAGGAGTATGTGAAGCACTACTTAGATTTGTTTCTTACAAACTTGAACCAAAAAAGAAAAGAATTGATTTTAAAGAAATAAGAGGAAATAAAGGATTCCGAGAAAAAGAAATAACAATAAAAGGGAAAAAATATAAAGTAGCAATTGTTCATGGACTTCATAATCTTAAAGATTTATTGAGTAATGAAAAAAAATTCGAAAAATATCATGTAATTGAATTAATGGTTTGTCCAAGTGGTTGTATTGGAGGCGGAGGTCAACCAATTTCAACACCAGAAATAAGAGAAGCAAGAAGAAAAGCACTAATTAAAGTTGATGCAAAAGAAAAAGAAAGACTTTGTGTGGATAATCCTGAATTTAAAAAACTGTACAAAGATTATCTTGGTGCGCCTGGTTCAAGAACTGCAGTTTCATTATTGCACACTCAAAGAATTTGTTTGAAATGCAACAGTATACTTAGTGAAAAAATTAAACAAGATTTAGATTAAATAAATGTTTGATTAATTCCTAAAAAAAACTACAAAATGCAGATTTATATACTAGTTTAAATTACACTATAACATGATTCACAAAAAAATTATTCTTCTAACCACTTTAGTATTAATTTTATTTTTAGCAGGTTTTTCACAAGCTGCAGATCATGAAGTAATTGTTGTTCAGCCAAGTGACTCAAACAGGATGAGTGGAACTGTAGGTGGTGCATTCAGTTATGTTGACGGGAACTTTGTTGTCGCAAACCACGATGTTAATGTGGATATTTATTACAGTTTAACCGCCGGCGCATTCACATATCCGCTGGTTATTGATGCAAATGCAGATGCTTATTGTGAAGGGGATGATGATTACAGCTCATTAAAGACATGCACCTACCCTTTTGACACCACTGCAATAGCAGATGGAAATTATTTTGTTGATATCAATGTTACGACATTCACGACCGCTGACCCAAGTGATCAGAACAGTGTCACAGATTCTTCAGATCAAAATTTTCAAATTGACAATACTGCTAGCGCACTAACAATTAGTTCTCCAACAAGTAATCAATCTTTTGGTTATTTGGATAATAGTGTAGTAATGACTTACTCCTCAAGCGAATCAGACATTGCAAAGTACTGGGTACAGGTTGACTCTGGAGCAGAAGTGGATAATGGCACTGCTACAACTTATACATTCAATAATCTTTCAACAGGTGCTATCTATATTTTAAAAGTAAAGGCAACTGATACTCTTGATAATAATAGTACACAAGCAACGGTAACAATACTAATTACAAGCCCTCCAGGCGGAAGTAATCGTTGTGGAGATAACTTCTGCAACGGAACTGAAACTGCAATTAATTGTGCAAGAGACTGCCCAGCAATTTGTGGAGATAAAGCTTGTACTCATACTGAAAGTCCTGCAACATGCCTCGCTGACTGCGGAGTTGCAATTGTTTGTGGAAATGGAACTTGTGAAGAAGGAGAAAATGAATCTAATTGCCCGGTGGATTGTAAAACAGAAGATACAACTGATGAAGACGATGAAGAAACAGACAATGAACAATCTGACGAAGAACAAATTACAACTCCTCCAATAGTTGTTGATCCAACTTGTTCTGAAATGAATTGTGAAGATAATAACCCTTGTACTACAGATAGTTGTGAAAATGCATCTTGTTTTAATATCCCTAAAACAAATGGAACTTCATGCGGTATAGCAATGGAATGTAACCAAGGAATGTGCATAGAAATACCACTAATAGATGTCCCAGCAAGCGAAGATAACTTAATTGGTTTAATTTCAGTAAGCATATTAATCATTATTATTCTAGGATATGTTTTTTATTTTAAAAAATAATAGTTGTTTTTTATGAAAACCAAATTTATTTTATTAACCTTAGCCATAGTTATTTTTCTATCTTTTTCAGTTTATGCTGAATGTGGAAACAGTCAATGTGAAGAAGGAGAAACCGCATGCTCGTGCCCTGACGACTGCGGGAAATGCTCAGGGAAAGTTTCAAACAAAGACTGTACAGAATATTACTGTACTGGAGACGACATCTGCGCAATACAACTTATCCTAAATTGTTGTAGAAATGATATCTGTGAAAATTTAGGAGAATATTATGAGGATTTTGGAAATTGTCCTTCAGATTGCGAACCCAAAAACGTTAATCTTAATATTCTAACTCCTAACTCTGGAAAAAAAATAAGGTATGGGGAAGATTTATTCTTAAAAGTTACTGCTGATGCTGATGGAAGAAATATTGCAGGAGTAAAAATCAAGGTTAATGAACCTTTTGAAAACTTAACTTTCTTCAATGATGGTTTGCACGAGGATAATTTATTCAATGATAATATTTATGCCACCACAACAAAAATAATTAATACAATTAAAGAAGGAGACTATAACTTGTTTTTTTCAACTTCTTTCAGAGGGATTGATGGTAATACCTCTTTACTAATCACTATTTTTCCTTGGATTGACATAAACACGATAATTCCTTCTGAACTTGAGATTGGTAATACCCTAAATATTCAAGGAATTTCTTCTATTGAATCAAATCCAGTTAAAGCAGATTTAAATTTTTTACTAAAGACTAAAGATAATATTATTATTTTTTCAGAAAATAAAACAAGTAATGAAAAAGGCGAATTTTCTTTTTCGTATAGGTCAACTTTTCTTGACGAACCCGGAGAATGGATTCTTTCAATAGCCGGAGAAGATGAATACAAAAATACTGCGAAATTAAAAAAAACAATAACAATAATCGAACCAGGAAAAATGCCTAAAAGAAACATGACCTTCTTGAAAAGCATTAAAGAAAGTTATTCTAACGGAGAGGAAATAGAACTTTTAATACAAATTACAGAAAAATCTTTACTTGTGGAAAATGCAAGAGTGCTTATCTCTACTGGAAAAAATTCTTCAGAATTAACTAATATAGGAGATGGAAAATATGCAGGAACTATTATTTTTGTAAACGAAGAAGTTTCAAAAACAGCTTCATTAAATATTCAAGTAATTAATGAAAACGGACTCACAATAATACAAGAAAAATTCCCATTTAAAACCTCTATTGGAGAACTAAGAGTTGAAATTAGTGAACTTGAAAAAAAGATTTTTGGAACAGGAGAAAAGATCAAAATAAACGCAATTGTAACCAATTCCGAAAATTTTCTTGTTAGTGATGCTAATGTTTATGCTTTGTTGAACGATAAAAAGTTAAATCTAGAGCTTAAAACAGCCGGAGTTTATTCAGCAGAATATTTAATTGATGAAAAGGATGAGGGAACACTTGAATTACTTATTTTTGCAGAAAATGGAGTTGCAATAGGAAAACTTACAAAAACTGTTTTTGTTTCAGGAAAAAGCGACTTCAAAAAAATTGAAGAATACTGGGGATTGTTACTTTTTATATTACTCATCATTAGTGGAGTAGGATATTTTTTAATCCCAAAATACAAAATATATCTCGCAAAAAGTAAAAAAGAAAATAAACTAATAGAACTTAATGCATTAGAAAAAGAAGCTCAAAAAAGATATTTCAATGAAAAAACAATTAATAAGAAAGAATACAATAACTTAATAGAAAAATATAAAAAAGAAAAAAGAGAAACAGAACTATGAAGATGAAATATTATGGCCCTCTTAAAAAAGTTATTGGAAATTAGTAAAATTGAAATTAGTAAAATTGATACAATACTTAAAAAAACCCAAATTAATCCTGAGCCAAAAAGCTCTAAAAATAAGAAACAGAAAAAATCAAACAAGGATACACACAATCTTTTTTCAATAAAAAACCCAAGTAAAAAAAAAACACAGCGCTATAAAATTATTCCCACAGGGATAAAGGAATTTGATTCTCTAATAAGTGACCGTGGCGTTGAAAAAGGTTCAACCCTACTTATTTCAGGAGGCGCAGGAACAGGAAAAACAACCTTTTCAATACAATCAATGTATCACTCTGCAATGACTAGAGGCGAACGAGGAATTTATCTTTCTTTTGAAGAAGAGCCTGAAAAAATAAAGCTTCACATGAAGAAAAACTATGGCTGGGACCTTAATGCACTTGAAAAAAAGGGGTTGTTTGCAATAATAAAACTGGATTCAGTGGACATAGCAAGATCAGTAGAACAGATACTAATGGATCGTGAAGATGAG
>Ga0075122_10003235_pt1 | contig 10302 bp, 11 predicted proteins | sample AntAceMetag02UKB_FD_69790 | JGI IMG/M metagenome (GOLD analysis project Ga0075122, IMG submission 69790) | Saline lake microbial communities from Ace Lake, Antarctica - Antarctic Ace Lake Metagenome 02UKB | ecosystem: Environmental > Aquatic > Non-marine Saline and Alkaline > Saline | place...
GACCGGAGAAGTTGTTGCAGAAAATCCAGACTTTTTGAAGAACGGAGAAGCTGCAGAGATTATAGTTGAACCAACAAAACCTCTTTGCATTGAAAAGAATACTGATGTTCCACAGTTGTCAAAGTTCGCTATCCGAGATATGGGTAGAACTGTAGCAGCTGGAATGTGTATTGATTTAGTTAAGAAATAGAAGAGCATTTAGCTCTTTTATATTTTATATTTTATATTTTATATTTTTAATTTAGTTGTCGATAACTTTTTAAACTAATAATATAGATTTTACAATGCAAAAAGCAAGAATAAAGCTGTACAGTACGGATTTAGATAAGTTAAATAAAGTTAGTACTCAAATCATGGATATTGCAGAGAAAGTTAAAGTTAAGGCTGCGGGACCAATAAATTTACCAACTAAATTCTTAAAAGTTGCAACACGAAGAAGCCCCGATGGTGAAGGAACTGAAACATATGAACGATGGGAGATGCGAATTCATAAGCGTATGATTGATATTGCTGCTGATGAACGAGCTTTGCACTTAGTTATGAGAGTTCCAATACCACAAGACGTAAACATAGAGATACAAGTAATTGAATAATGAAACCCTTAATTTCTATTATTATTCCTGCGAGGAATGAAGAAAAACGAATTGCTCAAGTTATAAGAAATATTTAGGATCAAAGCTATCCAGAAAAAGAAATTATTGTTGTGGCAAATAATTGTAGCGATAATACGGTTAAAATTGCTAAAGAATTAGCCGATGTTGTTATAAATACACCTACACCGGGCATATCTAGAGCAAAAAATCTTGGCGCAGAAAGAGCAAAAGGAGAAACATATTGTTTTCTAGATGCAGATAGTTTAATGGAGCAAGATTTGCTTTATTTGGCTGCTAAGCGAGTTAAAGACGGTTTTGACTTATGCAAAGCGAAAATAATGCCTTTAGATGACCAAAGTTTTGGAGCAAAATTTAGTTGCTATACAGGCAACCTGGTTAATTCTTTTACTGAAAATCTTACTTTTACTGATGGCGGTAATGGTGCATTTACTTTTGTTACTCCAGATACTTTTTATTCAATCTCGGGATTTAATGAGAATGCTTCAGTTATGATTGATGTAGATTTCTTTGTGCGAGCTAAATCTGCCGGTGCTAAAATGAATTTTATAACTAAAAAGGGTGTTTATACATCTATGCGACGTTTTATGCAAAGAGGATACTTAGCGTGCACTTTTGAAGATATGATGAATAACTTGAATCATTCATTAGTTTCTAGATCTTGGAATTACTAATCATTCTAGTAAATCTTTTAAATGCACAATAAACTCTCTATTTATGCCTCCGTAGCTCAGTCTGAGTTTTATTTGCGAAAAAAACATCGTAAAGAAACTCCTGAAGTGGCTAGAGCGGCAGCCTTGTAAGGAATCCCTTGTAAAAGGTCTTCTAACCCCAAACTTTTGGGAACATGTAAGCTGCAGGCCACCAGTTCGAATCTGGTCGGGGGCTTTCTTAACTATATACAAGATAATAAAGCTTAAAAAGAAATAAAGAGCTTATTTCACATGGGCTGGTAGTCTAGCGGTTATGACGTCGCCCTTACATAAGACGTTTCTTTAAAAAGAGGGTTTTAACTCCAAGAACAATTCTTGGAGAAAAGTAAGGCGAAGGTCGCAGGTTCGATCCCTGCTCGGCCCATTATTTTTGTTATAATTAAAAATACTTAACATATAAGTTTAAAAACACGTTCTAAGTCTTTAGTTTGAAGGTCTTTACGTAATTCTATTTTAGCAGAGCATTTCAAAAGAGATAAAATCGTTTCAAGGGTAATTTCTTTAACGCAGTAATGTAATTTTCTTTCTCTTTTTTTCAGCGCAACAATAAATTCTTTTATTTTTTCACCGACTTCAGCAGAAATATCTGGATTAATTTTTCTTGCTCGTTTAATGTATTTTTTTATGAATTCTAAATCTTCTTTTTGTGGCTTATGTTGCTTTCCAGAAATTATTCTTTCAGCCATGCGAATAAATTTGTTACTTTTGAAAGTTTCACCTTCAAATCGAATGTTTTCGTTGTCCTTCGAATTAAATAAAATATTTTGTTTAAAACCAAGTGATTTTAAATTATTCTGAAAATTTTCAATATCGACTTTGGGAATATTTGTTAAATTAATGATATGTTCATCAGCAAGTAAAATTAACGTAAGTATTTTTTTAATATTTCGCATGCCTAAAATATTTCCTCCAACATATTCTTGAATTATTTGCCAAGCACGTGATGAAAATTCATCTTCAAGTACTTGTTCAAATTTTTCATAAAGTATTTGATTAATTTTAGTTATAATTTCTAAATTAGACTCTAAATATGGTTGCAAATCACTACTAGCAACCATAAACGAAAAATTACGCTTGAGAACAGTTAATTTAAGTCTACTTTGTTTGAGATATTGTTGAACAATTTTATAATCGTTTGGGCGCAAATATTTTTTGATTTGATTAAGTCTAAATTTTTCGTCTTTAGATAAAGGTCTAATAAGCAATAAAGATTGTTTGCTAAATTCAGCACTTTTTTTAAGAAGATTTGATGCTTGTTTTAAATTAAGTGTTTTGCGATGGATTTTACGCATATATTAACGTAGTTTCTTGAATTAAAATCATTTCGCGGATAGATTATATTAAAAAAGTGCTAATTTCGTAACCCTTAAAAGACTTACTCCCATAGAATTACATGCGAGTAGTGAATCAAGATTATTGTGAAAAATCTAGTGAGGAAAAAAGTGTTCGAAAACGTAGAATTGTGGACAAACTTGTTTCTGAACCCCTTGGCGTTGTTTGGGAAGAATTAGATCGACCTCAACCAATTTCTGCAGGTTTTGAACAATCTTTTCATGTAATTAACCAAGAAAATTCATTAGAACATGGCCCGGTTTTAACTGAGTTAGGTGTAAACATTAGTAATTTAATTTGGGATGCAGTTATTTCAGATAATATTATTGAAGTAAAAAAAAATCAGGAAAATGAAACTAAGCAGCTTTTTTCATGGGTTAGCGGTATGCAAACACAACCATTACAGCTTGAAGCACATACACCGTTTAAATTTTATGATTTTAAGGAAATGTACCGCGCTACAAATTTAGTGTTTAAGATTTTACATGAATGTGCAGTTGATTCAAATTTAATCATAACTCCTGCAGCAATATCTGAAATTAAGAAAGAACCCGGATATAGTTTAGTTACAGATAATCATATTAGTGTGGGTATGCATAATGAAAAGATTATATCTAACTCATCACAAGAATCTGAAAATTTAATTAGAATGTTTAATAATATTCGAAAGTGGTTACCTGAAATTGCGGCACCTGCAAGTAACTCACCCTTTAGTTGTATGAGTTTACGTAATGTTTTGCATGAAATCTCGGCTAAATTACCTTTTACGTGTTTTAATATTAATTCTTATAATGAATTTTTTGATTTATGTAATCTGCAAAAAATTAATCCAAAATTTTATCGAAATTTTGCAGTAAAAAATACATTTTTTCAACAGTTCGAAAAACAAATATTTCAGGAAATATCTGATCAAACAAATAATGTCCTGGATTTTAACGTGTATGATACAATTATAGCTAAATATCAAAAAAGATTTGGTGATAGCCGATTTGAGAGAGTCGATTTCAACTGGACAACTAAACCTTTTGATGTATTATTAGATCCTTTGTACCAACGAATTGAAGTGATTTCACCAGATGGAATGACTTGCGCAAGAGATGTAATGCATAATGTTAGTAAAGTTGTATTGGCGTCACAATTACCTAAATACAAAACAAATTTACCTAAAATACTTGAAGCTAAAATTTTAGCTGGACAAAAAATGTATTCTTCGCTGTTTGGTGAATCTTTTTTTGAAATACCAACTGAACGAGCAGGAGAAGCAATAAGCAAATTACCTAAGTCCGTTGCAAATTTGTTATTATCTGACCCTTTGGCATTGTATCGATATTTGAGTGCAGATATGGATGCATTTGATACCATACAACCATCATGTCTTGCAAATGAAACGACAATGTCTCAATTAGGTTTACCTAAACAAATTTTACATGATTTAGTGGATATGAATAAACGTGCCTGTGCATCAAGAACATATATTCGACAAAATGAACCCGGAGAAGCAGGTTTTGATAATTTAGCGGAAAATAAACCGTGGATAAAAATATAGGAGTAAAATGCAAATATATAATACTGAAGAAAATACAGCGTCAGAAAATTCTGATGTAGAAAACAATTCATCTGAAGAATATACTGTAGAAGAAAAGACCGATTCAGACGAGTATAATGCAGAAGAATATGCTTTAAGTTTAGCAGGTATACTTAACGAACAAAAAATCACTAAAAAATTTTTTTTAAAAGTATATGAAACAATCAAAACGGATGGAAAAATCAAATTACCTGAAGATTTGCAAGAGAGAAAAGTAGTAGATTTGTTGGTAGGTTATTCGTTTTTAAAAACAGATGAAAATAGCATGTATCGCGTGAATGATGAACTTATGCCCGTGCTTGAGGCACTTGTTGATACATTTCATATAACGCGACGAGTAAGTAATCGAGTAATATCTGGAGAATAAATATGATAAGTAGAACTGTAGGAGATTTAAAAAATGAGAATTATACTAAATTTAGTATAAGTCGAGTTGCCACAAGAGTTGGCGAAAATATAGCTGGAAAAAAAGGTATTGATTATGATGCACTTGCACCAAATGTTTTTGGTTATACACCGATTAAAAAAAAAACTGTTTGATTTGATTCGAACAGGTGGTGGTGATGGAATTCTTGTAGGACCCCCTGGTATTGCTAAATCACATTTAGTTATGGATCTGCGAGATACTCTTTATATGGAATTTGCAAGTATGGATGATGTTGCATTTAAATTAGATGATTGTACAATGGTTCAAGAAGATCCACATAATATAATGAAATATTATGATGCTTCACAAGAAAAAAACTTTCGTGAAGCATATGGTTTGTTTCTTAAAATGTGTCCTGTATGTCAGATTAAATTAAAAACAGATCAAGTTGACCCAGAAAATTTAGATAATAAGCCCAATTTAGATTGTATTTTAGACTATAAAGTAAGCCCTGTAGATTTTTCTAGAGCAGAAATAAATTCACGAAAAATTCTTGATAATTTTTCTGCTGAAAGAATTATTACAGGTGGACAAAATACTACTGCAATTAAAGAAGGTATTTCTTCTAAAGATCCACGAGCATATAATCCTGGAATAATGTTTGATAGAGGAATAATTTTATGGGATGAAATAATCAATCCACATTCAAATACAAAAAAGATTATTAATTTAATTTTTGATATTACTTCTTCTGAAGATCCAAATAAACGATATTTACAAGCAGGAGGAAATGCTTGGCCGGTAGATAATGTAGTTATTGGAACTGCGAATTATGGTCTAACTGAATTAGATGCAGCTACACAGCGAAGATTTGATGTAATATATTTTGGAGGCTATCCAACAATTAAAACTGAACAACAGATAGCAAGAAAATCGCTGGATAATATGAATTTAAAGACACACGTTCCTGATTATATAATTGATTTAATTGTTAATTTTGCTAATTTAACTCGTAGAGAAGTTATACCTGAATTTACAGAAATTGAAGCAGATCTTACGCACATAAAAAACGAAGAAGAATTTTTTGAAACAATGGGGAAGGCGGGTAAATATACGTTAGATATAATTCCACCTGGAGGTATTTTAGGAACTACGGGTTTAATACGTAAAGTTATTGGAATGGAGCATGTTAATGGAGTAGTTACGTCAAAGAATGTTACGACATTACTGCGCGAGCAATTCCCACTTAAAGAAGGCGTAGATGATAAAATAACCGATGCCGTTAAACAGGTAGCAAAGTCATTTTTTGCCTCAAATAAATCTGGTTTAAATGAAGCTAGAAGAATTGCGCAGTTAATTAAATCAGGTGATGCTAAAAAGAGTAAAGCGTTTTTAGATAAAATGAATATTGAATATAACGCAGAAACTTGGAAAGATATTGCTGCGGATGTACATAGTCTTATTTTAGAGGGATCTGGCGCGTGAGACTCCGAATAAGAGATTCAACAAGTTATTCTAGCGGTGGACCAAATTCATATGCGGATGCTAAATTAGATCCAGCGTTAATAGAAGATATTTTATCTGATCCAGAATCATTTCAGTCAAACGATGTTGGCGGTAATTTAATTCAACATCTGGATAAAACTGTAGAACGTTCAGAATTGAATAGGCAGCTTAATCCACAAGAAGCTAATGAAAGTATTGCAGAATTAATGAAGAAACTTGAACAATTGGGAATTACTCCAACAGACTCTTCTTTGGAACAATCTCATATTGATCGAGATGAGTTATATGATTATCTAGATCAACTTAAAGAACAATATCAACAATGTCAACAAGGACAATCTAGTCAACAAGGTCAAATGAGTCAACAAGGACAATCTAGTCAACAAGGTCAAATGAGTCAACAAGGACAATCGGGTCAACAAGGTCAAATGAGTCAACAAGGACAATCTAGTCAACAAGGTCAAATGAGTCAACAAGGACAATCTGGTTCGGGAGCAGGTTATATTAATGGCGCAGTTCCACAGTTTTTTAAACCTAATGAAAATTCAACAAATTCTAATGGTCGTTATACTAATTCAATAAATGGTCCTCTCGCAATAAATCCAAATCATATTGAAAGACAAGCAGCTGAACTGGAACGTATCGTGATGCAAGAAATTTATGAAAAAGTTAGCAGTTTCAAGAGAATTACTGATAATGATGATATTAAAGCAGTAATGCAACAAGTATTTGATAAGTATTCTCAGGCAATTAACGAACTCAATAAACTTGGGGCACAATACAAAGCCATTTCAGATATGGAAGAAGAAGCATCAGCTTTTCAACAAGGTTCATTTCAGATAAGTGTTTCGAAATTAGCCGATATTGTTGGTAGGAATGTTGCAGATAAAATTCGTCGAGATTTAGGTGGAGAGCAGGGACAGATTAGTGATTTAGTACATGGTGCATCTTTAAGTCGAATGGATTTAATGCGAACTGCTCAAAATGCTGCTATGCACAGTCCAACTAAACTTGAGATATATGACGAAGATTTAGCTAATTATACTTTAGAAGATAATTTTTATTTATGGTTGCTTATAGATCGTACAGGCTCTATGAACGATAAAAAAATGGTTGCAGCAAAAAAAGTAGGCCTCGGAGTAAAAAAATATTTTGAAGATCAAGGTGATGAAGTACGCGTAGCGTCATTTGATAGTTATGGTATTGACGAAGTTAATGAAAGCGAGATTGTATTTTTATATGGCAGAGGTAGTACTCCGTTGCATCATGCAATTGATTTTGTTTTAAAAGAAGATCAAAAGCGAAATATTTATGATAAAAAAATTATTGCAATTGTTTCAGATGGAGAACCAGATAATCAAACTGCTGCAGAAATATCTGCCAAAAACGCTGCATCAAAAGATTATAAATTAATTTATTTTTATATTCCGTCAAGAAATCGAGGTACATATGAACTTGGAAATATTAAAAATGTTTTAATTGCAGGTAAGTCTGCAGATAATTTAATTGAAATATCTGAAAACGATATTGATAATGCAGCTACAATTGTTGCAAAAGGGATTAAAAATGCAAACTAATTATTTGCGCGATGAAGCTAGAAATATTGAACGTAATTTTGCACAATATGATATTGATACGTCAAAGCTTTCAATTGATTTGGTTCTTTGCACACCTGAATTTTTTCATGGAAAAAAATTAGAAGCAACATTATTTTTATCTCCCGTAGATATACCTTATTTTGATTTATCTGTTTTGCCGAATTCAGAAAAAATGATTAAAACCAGTATGTTTGCCGAAGGTGGTCATGTTGAAGCTACATATACACGAGAAGGTAAGTATGGTAATTCTATTTATATGCTTAGAACTTTACCAAAAAAATTACAATCATTAGTCTTAGCTCATTCAATCGCACATGTTTTTCAAAATAATCATAATCCAGATTTGATGAAAATAAGTACTGAAATATATAATATAAATCAGAATATGTATTACGAATTAGTATCTTTTATTGAAAATGAAAGCATTAAATATTCCCAAAGAAGAAAAGATTTTATTGCTTTTAATAATTTGTTGGGACTTACAGATGGTTTAGACAAAATGCCTTTTTTTGACTTTTTTAAAAATCAATTTCCTAAGGGTATGAGTGTTGAGAATATCATAAATTTATCTATTCAAAAAAAAAGTTAATTAAAAAATATCCAAAATGTACTTTAATGAACGAAGGATTTGCTTCAGATTGTCATACGTTATATTCACCAGGACTGGCGTCATCTAATAAAATGGCTTTACCTGATTTTTATCAAGTCGGTGCGGAAATTTTTAGAAAAGTTAGAATAGAACAGCCAGATGAATGGTTGAATTTAGCATTAGAACCAAAAACTGATGAACGTTTTATTGAAAAGTCAAAAGATTTGTTAGGTTCAGATGTTGAGGATATCGCGCATTCGATTGCTAGTCAATCTATTGATGACATTGTTCGGAGAGTTGATACATATCAAGCACCATTAAATATACGCGAAGTTAGAGTTTTAAAAAATGGTGACCGTGTTCCGATTGTTGAGTCTAATTTAGGTTCGTATTTATACGATGAAGAAGTATTTTGGATATTTGCAAGTTTAGGTTTCCCTGATATAGTCTATGAAAAATCAGATATATTTACTGTAGCGATAAAAGTTAAAGAAACTAAATTTAATCCATTTTCTCATTCACATCAAATGAAGAGTTTTACTACTAAACCATCTGATACAAAAACTTCGGGGGTTGATGAAGCAATATCATGGCTAAACCAAAATTCTCATCGTTAGTAAGTAGTATTGGTACTGATGAAGTAAGTGAACTTTTTTCTAAATATCATATTGATTCTACTGAATTATTTATTGATAATAGTACGGCTATTATGTGTCGGCAAACTATTTTGAGAAATATTGAACAGGTTGATGAAGAAAATCGTAAGGTCTATTTAGAATTTGGTTTAGATATGCCCGAAAGTCGCCGTTATTATTGGTATGGTGTTTCACCTGAAATTTCAAAAATATTTGGATGGGAGCCTTTAAGAAATATATTAAAAAATTTAAATTATTCAGATAAAGCGCATTTACACGACTCTTATCAAAAATTTGGTTCTGATTCAAATGCATTTGGAACACTTGTTGATGAAATTGTAACTAATCATAAAGAACTATCGGAATTACTTAACAGCTACATGAGCGTTTTAGAATATTTTGAGGATGCACCAAATAAATTAGATTTATTAGATGAATTAATTGTATATGAATCCAACATTTTAACTGCTGCAATTGAAAGATTACCTCGAACAACAAAGATTACTGATTCTAACCCCACAGGAATAATGCAAACAGCTGTTAAATTTAAGACTGATTCATTTTACAAAACAATTAACGATTTTCATGAATCAATTTGTAAAAATGATTATATTTCTTTATTGGATAGTCTATCTAAATTAAATGAAAATTACATTTCAGAAATACCGAAATTTCTTAGCGATATATTGGTACAAAAAATTTCTGAATCAAATATGTTCAACCCTAAATCATTTAGGAAAGTATATTTTTTTATAAATAATACCACTGGCATCAATATTGAAGAGGTTCAAGAAGCTTTAGGTGAAAATATTAATTTGATGTTTGGTTTAAGTAGAAGTTTTGGACCATATAAAATGAAAAAAAAGGATGTACAGTTTATGGAACATGAGCAAATTATTAATGAATTTAAAGACGGCACAAAATCAATACAAGAAACCGTTAGGTCTTTAGAAACAACTTTGAAAAAACCAATGGATTCAGATGCACTTAAAGTAACTTTTTTAATACATGGCGTTTCTCTTGAGCAAGAAGATATGGATGTATTAAGTTATTAACGATAAATACCTTAAATAAAGGCGAGGAATACGTTTATATAGCCTTAAATCTGTATAATCTAATAAACAATAGATAAATATAAGGTGAAAAATGAAAACAAAACAATCATTCAAAGCGTTAGGTGTAATTAAGCCGATTTTAGATGCAATAAAAGAGCAGTATTTCGATACACCAACAGAAATTCAAATAAAAACAATTCCATTAATACTTAAAGGTCGCGATGTTATTGGCGGATCTAGAACCGGATCTGGAAAAACTTTCGCATTTAGTTGCGGAATAATTAAAAATACAATTCCTAAAAAAGGAATAC
>Ga0075122_10003236_pt1 | contig 10301 bp, 10 predicted proteins | sample AntAceMetag02UKB_FD_69790 | JGI IMG/M metagenome (GOLD analysis project Ga0075122, IMG submission 69790) | Saline lake microbial communities from Ace Lake, Antarctica - Antarctic Ace Lake Metagenome 02UKB | ecosystem: Environmental > Aquatic > Non-marine Saline and Alkaline > Saline | place...
AAAACATTAAAGATATTTCAGAAAAAGTCGGAACTAAAAATATAGTATTATATCCATACGCTCATTTATCAAAAGATTTAGGAAAACCAGAATTAGCTGTTGAAATTTTAACTGAAACTAAGAAAATATTAGAAGAAGATTTTAGTGTTGTTAGCGCTCCGTTTGGATATTATAAAGAATTTGAATTGAAAGTTAAAGGACATCCATTAAGTGAATTAAGTCGAGAGATAAAAAGTGACGTTATTAAGTCTAGTGAAGTTAAAGATTTAAATCCTGAAGAAATTAAAAAACTTCTTGGAAGTATTTCTAAGTCTGTATTAGATAAGTCAAAATTAAAAGATAACGATCATAGAATTATTGGAAAAAAGATGGACCTTTGGAGCTTTAACGAAGTTGCCCCAGGAATGGTTTTTTGGCACGATAAAGGTCTTCATATAAAAAATAAATTAATAGAATTGTGGAGAGAATTACATAGAGAAGCTGGATACGAAGAAATTTCTACTCCGCAAATTATGGATAGAAAACTTTGGGAAATTTCAGGACATTGGAGCAAATATGGTGAAAATAATTTCAAAACAAGTTACGAAGGAAGAGACTTTTTAATTAAACCAATGAATTGTCCGGGCGGAATGCTTGTATATAAAAATTCTCCAAAGTCATATAAAGATTTGCCGTTAAGAGTGGGTGAATTAGGAAATGTTCATAGAATCGAATTATCAGGAGTATTGGCTGGACTTTTTAGAGTTATTCAGTTCACTCAAGACGATGCACATATATTTTGTAATGATGCTCAATTAAGTGATGAGATTGAAAAAATAATTAGCATTATAGATGAGGTTATAGATATTTTTGATTTAAAGTTTGATCATGTAGAGCTATCAACAAGGCCAGAGAAAAGAATTGGAGATGAAAAACTTTGGGACAGAGCAGAAGCAGGACTAGAAGCCGTTTTAAAAAAGAGAAAAATGAAGTATGTTATTAACGAAGGAGACGGGGCATTTTACGGTCCAAAAATAGATTTTCACTTAAAGGATTCTTTAGGAAGAACTTGGCAATGTTCTACAATCCAGTTAGACATGGCACTGCCCGAAAGATTCGAATTAAATTATATTAATGAAAATGGAAAAGAAGAAAGACCAATTATGCTTCACAGAGTTGTATTCGGTAGTCTTGAGAGATTTATGGGAATTATAACAGAAAATTATAATGGAAAGTTTCCACTATGGATTTCTCCAAATCAAATAAAAGTTTTAACATTAAACGATGGAGTTGAGGGTTATGCTAAAGAAGTTTATAATAAATTATTCCAAGCAGGATTTAGAGTTGAGTTAGATGCAAGAAATGAATCAATGGGTAAAAAAGCAAGAGAAGCGCAAATTCAAAGATTTAATTATTTAGTAACTGTAGGAGACAAAGAAAAAGAATATGGAAAAATTGCAGTTAAAGTTAGGGATGGAAAAGAAATTAAAACAATGAATTTAGATGAATTTGTAGAAGAGCTAAAGGTTGAAATTTCAGAAAGAAAATAAGAGAAAAATAATCAAGAAAGAGCAGTATAATAATTCTTAAATAGTCTTAAAAAAAATACTTTTATGGTTGCGAGTAGGGATCAGGGATATAGGTATAAAGTAGTAAATACGGGGGGAGATCTTTATGTCACAAATTCGGGTGAAGGAATTAATATGTCAAAAGATTATCGCGAGGGTATGCTTTTTACACTTAATGAAGCCAAAAAATTTATTGAAACTAAAGGGTATTTTTCAGCAGAAAGTGATGAACTAAAAATAATTCATGCCAAAAGAAGACATGTTGTATCTATTTCTAGGTGTGGAAAAAGGCAATATATTGGCAGTGGAAATGGGGGCATAGTTGTTGGAAGTTTGGAAGACGCATTATTTCATAAAAATCCTCTTATTTCCGACGGATTAAGAAAAGACGCGGCAGAATTAATGGCTAGCAGGCACAGAGAAGAATTTGATGATGTTTTAAGGAGTACGAGAAAAGAGAAAGTATACATTTAATCAAAATTCTTATAAACTGAATCCATTGTTGATTATTATTAACTTTCAATTTTATTTAGAAAAATTAATTGATGGAGAAGAATTTATAAAGAACTAAATAAAATGCGCGTGTAGCGCTCCAACGTATTTCACAAAATAGTAGCAAATAACAACATTTAAGGATGTCTAATTTTATCAATATTTATGAAATTTATAGTAACAACTCATGGGGAAACTAATGAAAATATAGATGCTATTCTTCAAGGGCAACTGCCAGGGATACTATCTCCAAGGGGAGTAGGGCAATCTGAAAAAGTTGCATTATATCTGAAAGATAGACAAATAGACTATATTGATACAAGCTGTATGGGAAGGTGTGTAAACACTAGAGAAATAGTTTCCAGGTATCATCCCAACGCTAAAGTCAAAAAAAATCCTTATCTTAATGCTAGATCTCTTGGAAATTTTGAAGGGATGAAAAAAGATAAAGCTACTTGGAATAATTTAGAGGGGGAATTTTTTACTAATAGACCTACTGGTGGAGAAACCCTGGAAGAAACTTGGAAACGCCTTAGTATTGCTTATAGCGAAGCTAGAGAAAGACCCGAAGAGTCAACAACACTTTTTATTGCTCATGGAGAAACTGTTATACTGTTGGGAGGAATTATTCTTGGCTACGACTTGCCTACAGCATATAAAAGAGTTCCAGAACCAAAAAAAGCAGAAATTTCTGAATATGAAATTGACGTAAAAGGATTAGCAAAAATTATTAAAACCAACTTTGGTGAACATCTATTGTAAGATGAAAATTATTCTAACACGACATGGCGAAACCGAGGAAAATAAAAATGGAACTTTGCAAGGGTGGAAACATGGGCAATTGTCTTCTGATGGAAAAAAGCAGGCTAAATTATTAGCAAAAAAGCTTAAAGGTGTTAGCATTGATATTACTTATACTAGTGACTTGAAGCGATGTTTGGATACAGCTAAAGAAATAATGATGTTTCATAAAAGGGATCATCTTATCGAAGAAAAATTACTTAGAGAAAGAGGGTTGGGGGAATTTGAAGGCAGAAAGGTAGGAAAATCTGACTGGGATGCTTTACCCGGTGACTTATATACAAATCGTCCGAGTGGTGGGGAAACTTTTGAGGAAGTATGGGAAAGACTTAAACTCTTCTATAAAAAACTTATTAAAAAGCATACAAATGAAACTATCCTTATTGTTGGGCATGGGGGAGCACAATGTCTTCTTCAAGGAATTATTGAGAATAAGGGATTAAGGGAATCATTTGATTTGCCAAAACTTGACAATACCGCTATTTCTGAATTTGAAATAAATGCTAATGGTATGGTGAAAGTTATAAGTATAAATTCTATAACACATCTTGATTAATAATTTTTCGTGCTATCCAAATTCTTATAAACTAAAGCCATCCTTGATTATTATGAACTTTCAATTTTATTTAGAAAAATTATTAGCAGGAGAAGAATTTATTAAATTTATAGAAGAAAATAAAGATGCTTTTTGCTGTAGTGGGTTTTTTATAGTTGATAGAGAAAATTCCAAAGTATCGCAAGATAAACAACATTTTGACTATTTCGTTCCGTCAGAGAATAAAATGTATTCTTTCACGCTAGAAGATGGAGTAAAAAAAATTCCAGTTGAAATGTTTGGAGATTTAGAGCAAAAGAAAGTTGGATTAAATTATGATTTTGATTTTAATGACGTTGGAAAAATGATTGAAGAGAGAATGATAGATGAAAAGATCAAGGGAAAAATTAGTAAATTGCTTTATTCAATGCAACATTTGGACGGCAAGGATTATTTAGTTGGAACAGTTTTTCTCTCAATGCTTGGAATGTTAAAGGTGCATTACGATATAAATGAAAAAAAAATAGTTTTATTTGAAAAAAGGAGTTTTATGGATATGCTAAAAATTACGGGAAAGAAAAAGGAAGAGAGTAAGGAATAATTTCTATATTAATTTAAATCTTATATTACAAAACTTTTAAAACGCCATCTCCCTAACATATATATCAATTCTTATATTCAAAATGAAAGACATAATTATTCGTGGAGCGAGAGAGCATAACTTAAAGAACATAAGTATAACACTTCCTAGAGATAAATTGATAGTTATAACAGGAGTTTCTGGGTCTGGTAAGTCCACACTTGCCTTTGATACGCTTTATGCCGAGGGTCAGAGACGATATGTCGAATCTTTATCCAGTTATGCCAGGCAATTCTTAGGACTAATGAATAAGCCAGACGTTGATTCTATTGAAGGACTTAGCCCCGCTATTTCAATTGAGCAAAAAACAACTTCGAAAAATCCCAGGTCTACTGTTGGAACCGTGACAGAAATTTATGATTATTTGAGACTTCTTTTCGCTAGAGTCGGAACTCCTTATTGCCCCATTCATGGAATAAAAATTGAAGCACAATCCCCCCAAAGAATTTCCCAAAGAATTTTAGAAGACTTTAGAGGTAAGGTTAGTATTTTGTCTCCAATTGTCCAACAAAAAAAAGGAACCTACGAACAACTCTTAAAGGACTTGAATAAAGACGGATACGCCAAGGCCAGAGTTAATGGAAAAATTGTGAGAACAGACGAAACGGTCAAACTTGACAGATACAAAAAACACGACATAGATATTATAATTGATAGCTTCAATATAAGCGATGAACAGCGACTTAAAGAGGCTGTTGAAAATGCTATTTTGAAGTCTGACGGGTTAGTAATTGTTTTAAGTAGTGATAATCACCACCGGGCGTCCTCCCATGCTGAGGCATTGGGGGAAAGACTTTATTCTGGAAATATGAGTTGTCCAAAGTGCGGCATTGTTTTTGAAGAACTTCAACCTAGAATGTTTAGTTTTAATAGTCCTTTTGGAGCGTGCGAAGTTTGTCATGGACTTGGAATAAAAATGGAATTTGATATAGACTTAGTGATTCCTGATAAAAATATGTCAATACTCGATGGGGCCATTGCGGTTTATGGGAAACTTGATTTGTCGTGGCGGGGGCAACAACTTCAAGCAGTCGGAAAAGCTCACGGATTTAATGTTTATACTCCAATAAAAGATTTAACAAAAAAACAATTAGACGTTTTACTTTATGGTTCTGATAAAAAGATTAAGGGAAATTGGGATAGTGGGGCGAATATGAATTTTGATGGCGGATGGGAAGGAATAATTCCTCAGTCAGAAAGGCTCCACAATTCAACTGATTCAGATTATCGCCGTAAGTTTTTAGAGAAGTTCATGAGAGTTCTGCCGTGTGTTGTTTGTGATGGAAAAAGACTTAAGCAAAAAGTATTAGCAGTAAAAATTAATGATAAAAATATTATGGATGTGAGTGATTTATCTATTAACGATGCCATATCTTTTTTTAATAACATAGAATTGACAAAAAAGGAAGGGGAAATTGCCAAACAAATTTTAAAGGAATTAAGAGAAAGATTTAGCTTCTTGGAAAAAGTTGGATTAGGATATTTAACATTATCTAGAAGTGCTGGGAGTTTAAGTGGAGGAGAGGCTCAAAGAATAAGACTGGCAACACAAATAGGAGCAAACCTAATGGGAGTTTTATATATTTTGGATGAACCATCAATTGGACTTCATCAAAGAGATAATCATAAATTAATAGAAACTTTGCATAATTTAAGAGATTTGGGAAATACCTTAATTGTGGTGGAACACGACGAAGATACTATTAGAAAAGCTGACTATGTTGTAGATGTTGGTCCGGGAGCCGGAGTAAATGGTGGAGAGATAATCGCAAAAGGAACTCCAAAAGAAATTGAAAAAAATAAAAACTCTTTAACCGGGCAGTATTTATCTGGAGTGGAATTTATTGCAACTCCAAAAGTTAGAAGAGAAAAAGGATTACCTATAAAATTAATCGGATGTTCCCAGAATAATTTAAAAAATATCAATGCAGAAATACCCACAGGGATTATGACTTGTGTTACAGGAGTTAGTGGAAGTGGAAAATCTACTTTGATTAACGAAACTCTTTACAAAGCTATGATGCAAAAACTTCACGGCTCAAAACTAACTCCGGGAAAACATAAAAAAATTGAAACTGATGCGTATATAGACAAGGTCGTTGTAATTGATCAATCTCCAATAGGAAAAACCCCTAGAAGTAATCCAGCAACTTATACAAAAGTGTTTGATGAAATAAGAAAGATTTTCTCTTACACAAAAGAAGCCAAAATACGAGGATATCAGATGGGTCGATTTAGTTTTAATGTTAAAGGCGGAAGATGTGAAAAATGCCAAGGAGACGGAACAATAAAAATTGAAATGAATTTCTTACCAGACGTTTATGTCGAATGTGAAGAGTGCCACGGGAAAAGGTATAACGCGGAAACATTGGAAGTAAGGTATAAAGGTAAAAGTATTGCCGACGTGTTAGATATGACAGTAGAAGAAGCATTGAAGTTATTCGAGTTTATTCCAACGATTAGAAACAAATTTGAAATGTTAGTTAGAGTTGGATTAGGATATATAAAAGTTGGACAAAGTTCCACCACTCTTTCGGGAGGAGAAAGTCAAAGAATAAAATTAACAAAAGAATTATCAAAAAGAGGAACGGGAAGAACATTATATATTTTAGATGAACCAACAACGGGACTACACTTTCACGACGTTAGAAAACTTATTAGCGTTTTAGATGATTTGACAGATAAAGGAAATACGGTTGTAGTAATTGAGCATAACTTGGACGTAATAAAATGCGCGGATCATGTAATCGACTTGGGGCCCGAGGGCGGAGACGGCGGCGGAGAAGTCGTAGCCGTAGGAACTCCAGAAGAAGTAGCGGGAGTTAAAAATTCGTGGACGGGACAATACCTTAAGAAAATATTGTAGTGGGTTGGAGAATTTTTAGCGAGGTTAAGGGGCGATGGAGTGGGCGTTACTTAAAAGATATGTTAAAGAAGTAACGAGGGTGGAGAATTTTGAGGAGTGCGTTTAGTGTAGGGTGAGCGATTTAGGTTCATAAATTTAGAATGGTGAATGTTTTTTTGGTGAAGGGTGAGGGGAGTTGGATTGGGAAGTATTTGGAGGGGTGTTGAAATAATCAACTTTTTCTTAGAAAGAAAAGTTGGCAAAAGAAGAAGGGGGTTGGAGGGACGTAGGGTTTTTATTATAGGGGGTGTATGGGTAAATATTTAACTAAAGCTATAAAATCAATTTTTTTAATTATGTTATTTAATTCTACGATAAGTTTATTAACTTTGAGTTATTATTATTATTGGTGATAAAAATGAAAGGGGGTAATAATTCTGAAGATATGTTTGGTATAGTTAATTTTATATACCTTATCTGACATTAAAAAATATGACACTAAAAAACATAAGACTTGCTAGAGCAGAAAATTTATCCAAAGAAGTTAGGGAGGAGCATAATCTTCCTAGCGAAGGCTTAGTTATAATTGAGAGCCTTAATCCCGATTTAAGAGAAAATATTGTAGCAATTAAAGAAGGGGGGATACGAGAATATCTTAAGGGTAAGGGAGATTTTATTGAGAATGAAATCATTGCCAATTAATTTATTCTTTTTTTATTTTTTATGATTACTATAATTCCATCAATAGAGATTATTAAGACAAACGTTGATAATAATATAGCTGGTCCTGGGGCAGCAACTAGAAGAATGGCCCTCAATATGGCAACAGACCTAATGACTCTTGCTAATGTAGACATTTTAATTGAAGGAATACTTTATGGGATAATTGAGCACAAATTACTACCTGAGCATAAATTATTTTTTGAAAAAATTTATCGTATTGATAATTCTGCAAAAGGTGTTATTGGTTATGATATACAAAAAGCAATTAAGTGGATTGCAAAATCTGAAGTACAATCTAGAAAGGTTGTCATAATAAGTGAAAATCCAGGAGACTTTAAGGATGCATGTGGTGAAAACATAATATGCCTTGCTTCTTTGGACTTTGTTGGACGTATTGAAAGGGCTCAAAAATTATTCAAAGAAAAGATTTTTTCTAATTTAGATGATGCCCTTATGGCAATGTTTTTTATATAACTATAAAAATATATATATAGCTCATTGTAAAATCTAAAATCCAAGTATACATCCTTAGTAATATTTTAACCAAACCATCAACCTAACCACCAATCAAACCACAATCCTTTTTCCTAACAATCTACCAACCAATCCCAACAACCAAACCCCCAACCAGCCAAAACCCACAACCCTCCAATCTGAAAAATTCTCCAACCAAGGGAATACAAAAGTCTGATAGTAGAACTGATTACTCCAACCCCGACAATAACTATCTAACGGGAACTAGCAAAATCTAACTCCTAACCTTAACTATCTACGAACTAAGAAATGCAAAAATCTGATGGGGGAACTGACGACTCCAACCCCGCAGATAACTATCTAACGGGAACTAGCAAAATTTAATCTCAAAGAAATGCAAAGGTCTGATGGGGGAACTGAAATCTACGAACAATACTGGGCAGAATCCAATGGGCACTTACTGACTACTGACGGGGACCAGCAGAATCTGATAAAGGGGATGCAAAATTCTGATAAAAGAAACACAAAATCTGCCAGGATAAATCAATTATCTACGAAAACTAAAAGCTATTAAAAAGATCATCCCTAAAATATATAAATTTTTCTATAAAGATTATATTCTTACCCTAGTACTTCATTTGGATATCCAAATGAAGTTCCTAGATTATTTAAATTTATCTTTGCTAAAAATTTAAATAAAAATTAGGGATCCAAAGATCGAAAAATAGTCCGAAATTGTTCCCACAGAGTTAATTAAAATCAATATGTCGAAGGCATTATAATAAAAAGCTTAGGGATCTAAAGATCGAAAAATAGTCCGAAGTTAGGGATCTAAAGATCAAAAAGTTTAAAAACCCTTGATGTATATAATACATATGAGCTCAATTGATAAAGTGAAAATTGGAAAGCATGTATATCTTAAGTTTATAAAAAAATCTACTTTTATGGGTAAAAAATTTATCTACAAGGAGCATTTGGGAAAAGGAACTCATGCAACTACAAAAGAAAAATATATATTAGACAATTTAAACAAAATTACCAAGAAAGAGCTAGATTTTAAATTGAAATTTTTAGAACCTCTGATTAGAAAATTATCTCATGATAAGAAATTGCCAGAAAAAATAGAGGAAAAGTCTATTAAAATAAACAATCTAAAAGAAATAAAAAAATACCCAAAAGCTATGGAAACAGATTTTGCCATTAAATTTATTTTCAATTCCAATAATATAGAGGGGTCCAAGATACCCGAAGAAGCCGTTAAAAAAATTGTGGAAACTGGGAATATGAATTATAAAAATAAAAATGAAGCCAGGGAAGCCCTTAATTCAATTGATGCTTTTGCGTATCTAAAAGATTTTAATTTTAATATTGATTCGACAAAAAGACTATACTATATTTTAACAAACAAATTACTAATGGGAAATGGAAATCCTTATCCAAAGGGATTTAAAAAAGTAGACTTAGTTGTTGGAAACTCCCCCACAAGCAATCCCAGGGATGTTAAAAAAGAATTAAGTAACTTGATTAAATGGTATAAAAAAAATAAGGGAAAAATTCATCCACTAATACTTGCCTATGATTTCCATTTAGAATATGAGAGTATTCATCCATTTAGAGATGCAAACGGGAGAACTGGAAGGCTTATATTAAATAAAATACTCATGCAAAATGGATATCCTCCTATGATTGTTTATAGAGAAAATAAACTTGCTTACTTTAATGCTATAGAGCAAGCGAGAGAGGGAAGAAAAATAAAATATTATCAATTTATGCTTGAGCAAATGAACAAAAGTTATGATTTTTTATTGGAATTATTAGAAAAATTTTAAGTGCTAAATGCAATTTCTAGCCTTAATTATCTACGAGCAAAGGAGCTCGGTAATCTACGAACCAGGGGATGCAAGGGTCTGATGGGGGAACTGACGACTCCAACCCCGCCGATAACTATCTAACGGGAACTAGCAAAATCTAATCTCAAGGGGATGCAAGGTCTGATGGGGGAACTGATTACGACTAAAACTAAACTAATCTGCAATTTTCAAAATCTTCTTTTTTTAATTTGACATATCTATTTACTGATTTAATTAATTCGTTTGATCTAGAAAAATTAGAATTTCTTTGTCTATCAAAATATGTATATAATATAATCTCTATTCCTAAATCTTTTAACCTTTCAATTACTGACAAAGTCACTATCAGAAGCTATTAAAATTATTTGCTTAACTTTTGGATATTGTATTGGAA
>Ga0075122_10003238_pt1 | contig 10297 bp, 8 predicted proteins | sample AntAceMetag02UKB_FD_69790 | JGI IMG/M metagenome (GOLD analysis project Ga0075122, IMG submission 69790) | Saline lake microbial communities from Ace Lake, Antarctica - Antarctic Ace Lake Metagenome 02UKB | ecosystem: Environmental > Aquatic > Non-marine Saline and Alkaline > Saline | place...
CTGCCGGATCGATCTCTTTTTTAAAATTACGAATCCCCTTTCCCAGTCCGGATCCGATACCCGCCAGCCGTCCAGCACCAAAAAGAACCACTACAATACACAAGATTATCGATAACTCACCCACACCTAGTCCACCAATCATATCACCTCACTGTTTCAATTTCACATTATCATTAAGTTGAGTACTTCAAATAAACCAAATCAGCCTATCTGTCAAAAATTAAAGTCGTTGATACAGTTCATTCTATTCCCAATCGGAAATATTTTCAACATTCCGTGTCAGCATTTGTGACTGCCGATTTTGTGCAGACTGAATATTGTCACCATAGACTTTCACCCTCTCCCAGAACCGACCCCAATCCTTGTCGCTCTCCTGCCACAATTTTATCAGCAGCGGTGATTCAGCCGTGTAGCGCTGATACTGAAGAAGCCTGGCATTGTTGAAGTGCAGACTACGTTTTGATAAATGGGGGTACATTTGACCCATTTCGGTACTGAGTTCTGAAAAAAGGATCTCCCGTTGCTGCAGTGTCATCTCCAGGGACTGCTGGCGCTTGTACAGCTCCCGAAAACGGGGCAGATAGCTACGAACAGTTTCGGAAAACCGTTTTGTCTTTCTAATTCTGGTTTCCAGCGCTACTAATTGCTCCGGTGTCAACAGCGAGTGGGCTTTGAAATAGTGCAAAGCCCCCCTCTGACCGATAAACGAGGCGAGCTGTTCGTTGAACGCCTCCTCTCCCGGAACGAAAAGAGTCACATGGGTCATCTCATGGATGATGGTGTTGGTCAAGTAATACAACCCTTTTCGCAACATGGGCGTGGTGATGGGGTCCTTAAACCAACCCAGAGTTGAGTAAGCCGGCGCAGCAAAAACCCAGGTATCGTAGCCTTGCTGCTGAAATTCTCTTTCCAGCGCTTTGGCATCCTCTTCATGGAAATATCCCTTATATGGAACAGAACCCACGATGGGAAACCACCAGGTATAAGCTTCCAGCCGGTTTTTAGGACTCACAGTCACGACGAATGTGATCCCGGCTTGAGCGGTTTCATAGTAGCCGGTGTAGTTATCGCTTTTTTTGAGCAGCAATTTGTTCTCAGCAAAAGACTTGATGCGGGGAATTTCCTTGAACAGCTGGCGATACTCCGGATTGACTTCCTGCTCAAGAGCCTTTGAGAGGGAAACCTGACTATAGCGAAGTTCCAGTTGCCCCTTGCCCTGCTGCAGAAGATAGCAACCTGAGAGCCACAAAAGAGAGAGACAGACCCCAATCAGTCTAATCCTCAAAATTCTCTTTTCCCTTGATTTCATCATTCTCTTTAACCAGCACTTCGACTTTTTTTTCCACTCGAGTCAACTCTTTTTGACAGGACCGACTCAGTTTTATGCCTTTCTCAAACGCCTTCAGTGATTCATCCAGTGTTGCAGTCCCCTCTTCCAACGATTGGACGATCTGCTCCAGCGCTTCCAGGTTTTCTTCAAATGTTGCTGTCACTTTTTTGTTTTGATTAATATTATAAAAATTAGACCGCGAAAACTATCCGTATCTCTTTTCCCATCAATTTATTGTGCTCGTCTAAGTATGATGGATCACCGGGAAAATTATACCCCTCTGCTCATCGACAGTTACAAACCGGTGTGCGATGTGAAACAGGGGGATGATTCAACTGTCTCTTTCCATTAAATTTATCAAACTCCGGTTTTTTTGACCAGTGAAATCAAGCCCCCACTCCCCTGAAAAAAACTACCCCGCCGCAAGCAGCGGGGTATCACTCATCATTCCGGCGAAAGCCGGAATCCAGGACGCCGCAAGCAGCGGGGGATTAAACCCAAGCTATGCAATAAAAATCATCTTCTGTAGAACAGAATGGGAAGCAACTTGCATAGACAACGCTGAATTTTCCGACTCAAAAATGAGCCACGAATTTACTCATAAACATTCATTGTTCCCTTGAGCCATTTTCATTATGGAAAGACCCATGACCCTGTTTCACATTTCAGACCTTCATTTTACAGATGAATCTCTGCGAATAAGAGATCTGATACGGAAAGAGGGGGTTTTCTCCAAACGGATCACCGGCCGGCTGAATCACAGATTAAATCGTGCAGGGCATTTCCAGGTTAACACCCGAGATCGCCTGCTCAATTACCTGAAAGACACGGACTGGGATTTTCTAATTTTCTCAGGCGATCTGACAACGTTGTCCCTGGAAGAGGAATTTTACGAAGCCAGAAAACAACTAGAGCCATTGATTCAAAAAGGGGCTGTCATCATGACACCGGGGAATCATGACCGTTACACGAGAAATGCGTTGAATCCCGACTTGATGGCCCGGGCTTTTTCCGACTGTTTTCCCTTCAACCAGGAACAGTCTCCGGCTGCAGGCATACATCATCTTGAACTGAGCGATCAAGCAGTGCTTTTTGAAATTAAGATGGCGCGTCCCCGCTTTCACCACTCCTCAAGAGGGGAGATTCGAACAGACCTGAAGACCAGCAGCACATTTATCAAGCAGAATTACCAAAACCATCTGAAACTCGTTGTAGGACATTATCCCGCTTTTCTACCGACGAATGAGAAAGAAGGGGTAATGCACAAACTCGCAGGGAAGAATCGTCTGCAACAGTTTCTGGTAAACAACCACATCGACATCTACCTGCATGGCCATATGCATAAAACATGGCAGACAACACGCCCCCATGAAGTCCGTCCGGTTTATCTAAACGCTGGTGGGTGTTGCCGGTATATCAGCGGACCCTGGTCCGGCTTTCATAAAGTCACAATCACAGAAAACCGTTTTGAAATCACACGGATCAAAATACCCAATGCAACATCATAAAACGGATCGCTGTTAAATAGCTTTAATAATCATCACATTCACTAACGTTTTTACCTAATAAGGAATCAATCTCAATGTCCGATAATTTTAGTCAGCACCAGAATCCAGATGCAGGTGAGAAGCTTGATCTTCTTAAAAAAAGTCGCTTATTCAAATCTTTTCCAGATGACCTGCTTTGGAAGTTATCACCTCTATTCAAATTTAACCATTTTCCCAAATCCCACGAAATTATCAAAGAGGGAGAAACCTATTCCCAGATTTACTTTTTGATTAAAGGGTCGATCTCGGTTTATTCCAAAGGGGAATTTATCCTGTCCCTGAATCGGGTTGGCGATATATGTGGTGAAATGAGTGTGATCATAAAAAAACCTGAACTTTCTTCAGAGATCGCGGGGACCGCTGTGGATATGTTCAGTCTGGAATTGGATGATCTCTGCCAGAATCCTGATATCGACACCGACGAGGTCAACAACCTGCTTTTTCGCCTCTTGTCTGCCATGCTGACTGACAAACTGGCATTGACCACCATCAAAACAGGTAAGTTCGAAGCCAACAAAAGACATCTGCAGGAGGCCTTTGAGACACTGGAACAGGCGGACTTCTCCAAATCGTGTTTTCTGAGCAATATCAACCATGAGATTCGCACACCTATGCATGGTGTGATTGGCATGTCCGACCTGCTATTGACCACTGATCTCACGGAGGAGCAAGAGAATTACACCCAGATCATTCAACAATCAGCCGGCAATCTGATGTCCATTATCGATGATATCCTGTATTTTTCAGATATCGACAAAAATGCGATCCAGATCGAGAGCAGACCATTTGATCTATTTCAATTGCTGGAGAAGCTGGACTTCGAAATGCGATGCCGGGCAGAGAGCAAAAACCTGACTTTCTCAAAGAGCATCGACCCCAAGGTCCCCAGACTTCTGAGGGGGGATGCCCTGCATCTGCATCAGATACTGCTGTATTTGATCGATAATGCCATCAAATTCACCCATCAAGGATCCGTTTCGATCGACGTGTCTCCAAAAAATGAAACGGAGGGGACCGTCCTCATTCATTTTGCGGTAACCGATACCGGAATCGGGATCACTGAAGCCCATTTTGACCGTCTTTTTAAGTCATTCTCCCAGATCGACACAGCCACAACCAAGGGATTTGGCGGAAATGGCTTGGGACTGGTGATCTGCAAGCAGCTGGTTGAATTAATGGAAGGGCAGATCGGATTTGATAGTATCAATGCAGAGGGGTCGACCTTCTGGTTTCGACTGGAACTGGCACGGCAGGAAGATAGACGCGTAGCCACCATTCCGGTTACAAATGGCAATCGTGAAAGAGACACGGTGCACTTTCTCCAAAAAGCAAGCGGGAAGCCTACCCGTATCCTGATCGTGGAACATGACAAGATTAATCGTCTGGTCACGACTAAAGCACTACAGGAACTGGGCTGCCATGTCGACTCCATTGAGAGTGGGGAAAAGGCGATCCGCATACTGGCGCTGCTGCCCTTTGACCTGGTGTTGATGAATGTCTACTTACCGGAAAACGATGGTCCAAAAACAGCTCAACAAATTCGGCAAGCTGGAGCGAACGTCCTCAATCCCTCCATTCCCATATTGGGCATGGCATCCTATGCGGCGGAATGCAGTCATCGCATAAGTGAGTCCCATGGCCTCACCGGCCTGATTCAAAAACCCCTGACGCGAAAAAAACTGCACTCCGCCCTGGCTCAGTGGCTACCGGATTCTGAAAGTTGATAGGGTTTCAGTCTTTCAGCATTTCATTGAGGATATTTTTGTTGACCCGGGTGGTGGCATGGGTGATATGAATACCGTCTTCAGCGTACTCCAGCTCTTCGACAGTCCCCAATTCATAAAACTTTGAAAGCAGCTCCCCTTTGTTATAGGGTAAAATCGTGCAGTCCCTGACAAACAGTTGACTGAAATGGTCCTTGAGGGACTCCTTCAGCAACTCCACTTTATCGGGTTCCAGGGCTGAAACGGCAATGCTGTCGGGATAGGTTTTCATCAGGATCATGCGATCCATCTCCTCCTCGATGCGGTCCATTTTATTGAAAACCAGCAGGCGCGGAATTTTCTCTGCGCCAATCTCACGCAGGACATTTTGAGTCGTCTCAATATGCTGTTCAATATTGGGACTGGACGAGTCCACCACATGCATCAGCATATCGGCGTCCATCACCACAGCAAGGGTAGACCGAAAAGAGGCGATCAGGTTATGGGGCAGGTTGCGAATAAAACCTACCGTATCGGACACTAGTAGATCCGGTTTGGTGTCGGTGGGTAGAATCCGGGTCGTCGATTCCAGCGTCGCAAACAGCTTGTCCTGTTCCAGCAGTTCCGATCCGGTCAGGCGGTTGATCAGGGAGGTTTTACCAGCGTTGGTATAGCCAACGACCCCGATTTGAAAACAACTGGATCTTTGTTTCGACTGCACGCTACGTTCTCTGGCAATTCGTTTCAGGGATTTTTCCAGACGGGTGATACGGGTTCGAATCAATTTCCGGTCAATATTGATCTGTTTTTCACCTGTTCCCCGGGAAGCACTAATCCCCCCTTTTTCCCGATCAAGATGCGCCCAGAGTCCGACCAGGCGAGGAAGCATATACTTCAGCTGTGCCAGTTCGACCTGGTCCCGGGATTCCGGGGTTCGGGCATGATTGGCAAAAATCTCCAGAATCAACTGGGTCCGGTCCCAGACCATGCAATCCAGAAAACTCTCAATATACTTCCCCTGGTTGGGGCTGAGTTCATGGTCAAAGAGCACAAGATCGACTTTTTTCTTGCGAACCATATCCTTGACCTCCTGCAGCTTTCCGGCCCCAAGATAGCTTTTTGAATCGGGGGTAGAGCGGGCTTGAATCTTTTTACCCGCCAGTTTAAAGCCAAGGGTTTTTGCCAGAGACCCCAGTTCCTGCAAGGAGTCCAAGGTGTCTGCGGCTTTTTCCGACTTCAACTGCAGCGCCACCAGAAAAACCCGTTGTTTCTCCTGAGAATAATTTATCAAGGTGCTGCTCCTCCCAGAATTTCCCCGGTTTTCACCTGATGTCCATTGACCCAGTCTGCGGATGAGACCGGTTTTTTGTTTTCGGGTTGGCAGGCTAGAATCGAGATGGCGCCCTGACCGCAGGCAACGGTTACGGCCGTTTTGTCCACGGCAACTATGGTTCCTGGAATTCCCGCAGGGGTTCCGTCCGCCAGAACAGCAATTTCGATTGACTTAAGTAACAGCCTTTTGCCACGGAACTCGGTCAACACTCCGGGGACAGGCGACAGAGCCCGATAACGGTTGTAAACATCTGCTGCAGCGTCATCCCAGTGAATCCACCGATCCTCTTTTTTCAGCAGCCGCGTGTAAGTTGCCTGCTCATGGTCCTGCTTGAGAGGCTGGATCTGGTCAAATGTCTGGATAGTTTCAACGATCAATTCCGCCCCCATCAGCTTCAATCGCTCGCTAAGACTGTCAAGGCACTCATCCGGTGCAATAGGTGTAGAGCGGGTCAGCAGAATATCGCCGCTGTCCATGCCCTCGTCAAGCAGCATGGTGCAGACACCGGTCTCGGGGTCCCCATTCAGCAAAGAGAATTGAATCGGGGCCGCACCTCGCCATTGAGGCAAGAGAGACCCATGCACATTCAGGCAGCCCTTTTTTGGCAAATCCAGAATCTCTTGGGGCAGGATTTTTCCGTAAGCAATCACCACACAGAAATCAGGACGTTTCTCACGCAGTTTTGCGATTACTTCAGGCGTACGAACGGAAGCGGGCTGAAAAACTTCAATTTGGTGATCCAGGGCGAACTGTTTGGTGGGCGGGAACTGTAGTTTATGCCCTCTCCCTTTTTTCCTGTCTGGCTGGCAAACCAGCAGGGAGATATTGATTCCCGCTTTTAACAGATACGCCATGGAAGGGACTGCAAAATCAGGCGTACCCATAAAAACGATATCAGGCAATGAGTCTCTCCGGGTATGGGTTCAGTTGGACTTGTTTCATTTGCTCGGAAATCGCCGCGATTACCCCCTCGGGGGCTGAAAACCGATGCCGGTCATCCCAGGGATTTCCATGTGTGTCTTCGATCAGACGATAGCCTGAAATATAACATTTTTCTTCCATATAGGCCAGTTCGGATTTCAGTTTACCGGTCATGCGGTATTTGTTTGCCGGGGTAATATTGAACGCACCGCCCTCGACAATTTCCTGGGTGGATTTTTCGATCACACCCTGATCCCTCTGAAAATCGATCAGCCAGACACCGGCGAAAAATGATGAGAGCCCCGGCAGGAGTGCATGCTTGTGAATGCTTTCCTGAAACAGAGCGTCGGGAATCAGTGTCAGGTGACCCCCCAGCCGAAATGGGTTGTCCTGACCCGGACAGAAAATCGGATCCAACATCAGTTTTCTGATCGGAAAACAGCTGCGGTGGGGAGCAGATTCACAACACAGCTCCAGGATAAATGGGCTGCAGATCTCTCTGGGTTGATCACCTCGATTCCAGCAGCGTTTCAACCGCAATTGAAACAGGGTGGTCAGCACGCCGTTCAAGACGGTCTGTTGTTTATCCGAGTACGATCCTTTTCGTTTCGATTTGGTAATCAGCCGAAAATGGTCTTCCGTATCGAACTCACACAGCCCCGCTGCGGAACGTTCGGCCAGTTGCCGGAAAATCGCCATCAAGTGTTTCACCCCATCATGCCAGAAACGCTTCTGAATCATCTTTTGCAGAGAGAGTAAGGTTTCGGCCGCCGTCTCCGGGAGGAAGGAGAGCTGCTTACCGCGACTTTCATCCCCTTCAAACTCCATCCGTAATTCGTCCGGCAACGCTTTGGGCAGCAACGTGCCGAAAGAAAAAGATTGAGACGGCAACTGTTGGGTCGGTGCAGCTATTTCCGCTGCTTTGAGCTCCAACCGGGATTTAAGGGGCAGTTCTGCCAGAGCTATATTGCCAGCCAGCTGGGAGAGCCGCATCGAAATCCGATTCGCCAGATAGGAGGCCCGGCAGTGAGTATTTTTTGGTAGCCAGAACGGATTGCTGGCTGCACTGAAACCATCCTTCTTTTTCCAGATAATTTTCGGAAACTGGTTGCGAATGAACTGCAACTGCAGGTTGGCCGGCGGCATTTCGTCGTCCTGCTCCAGAAAAAACAGTCCCACCATCTGCAGGATCAGATTCAATTCCGATTCCGGATCCCCCAACTCCTCTTCCTGCCGCTTCTGTTCCAAACTGGACAGCCCTTCCCACAGAATCAATTCAATCCGCTGCCATTTTTCCACGATGGAATCCGGCGTATTCAACAAACGGGCAATCTCAAGTCTTTGCCGGCTGAGGGTATTTTTCTGGCAGATAAAGCGGATCATGTCCCTGGTTCGAAACCATTTCGCCACAGTCAGCCGAAAAGGGTTGCTGATCCGACTCTTTTTTCCGGAATTCTGGAACATCTTGTTGATCTCTTCACCGATGGCTTCCTGGGCCTTTTTTAAATCCTCCCTGTAGTAATCGAAGATTTGCAGCCCGGCGTTCAGAGATTCCCTGAGAGCGAAGGTTAAGGTGAACCGTTCCGGTGCACCCTGATTGTTAAACCGAATTCCGTAAAATCTGAGCATGGGTTTACTAGTAGATGGCAGAGGTTGTTTTGTAAATAAGTCATTTAAGTTTGGCTGCCCGGAAAAATCGTTCCCGCCCTTTGTTCCCTGTTAATTGGAGGGAACAGGGGGGATTCTGACCAGGAAATTTTTCTGCGGGAAAACTTAAACATGTTCAACTCGCATACCGTAGCCAACCCAGTTCCACTTCGTCAAAAGAAAACCAAAAAAACTTCTCCAGGCAGATGGAAAGCTTATTTGAAAGGCATCGACAGATTTCTGCAGCTGCTAAAATGTCCAGCCAATCTGAAAATAGGGTAGTTACCATAAAATGAAGTGGTTAGCAGATTTTGATCGTTTTTATTTGCTTTTGATTCGGTTTCTGCTAGGGTAACTGGTTTATGTGCTGATGGCGTCGAGGGTCGACTACCAGGAGATCTACCGAACGTTTCTGTTTATTGATACAGCCTGAAAATGTCAAGAAAAATAAGAAAGGGGTGAATCGGGAGGTATGTCTACCTACTCCCGATTTAATGAGGGGGATTAGTTCTGGTGTTGCTCTCTCAAGGACTGCTCTTTATTGGCATTGAGATTCTGCAACTCGATTTGCTTTACTTTTTCCATGACCTCCTGAACATAAGGTCTCATAATCTCATCGCGCTGGACAAACACATCGTTTTTTTTCACCGACTGCTGCACCATACATTGCGTGGCCTGGGTCAGGTTGGCAATCACCTTGTGATGCAGCCCGTTTTGATAAGTGGGATTCGGCGCACCATCGGGAAGCCTTTCAGGGAAGATATCAGCCAGCCATTTGGAAAGTGCCAGATCCGTCTCTTCGATATACTCGAAGTCCAGGAACTGATGCAACGCATGGATCATCGATTCCAACATGTGATGGGGAATCATCCAGAGAAGATGCTCAGCACCTGCCAGTTGTTTCCCGAAGACGTTGCAGGTCTCGGATATTTTTTTCAGCGTTTGAACACTTTCATACAATATGGTTTGTCGACTTTCGGATTCAATCCGCTTGAACATGAAGTTGTTTTCCGGCGCTTTTTTCCGGTTATTGTGCTTGAACTGCCAGAAGCGGTCCATCTGCAAGACCACGCTGTTACAGGATGTTGCCAGTCGGGTCAGAATGAGTTCGACCTCCAGCAGGGCAGTAAATACATCTGTCGGATTTTCGTTCAATTTCTCGCAGGATGCTTCCAGGGCAATACAGGATTCGCCGTCTCGAAAACAGTCGTCGGCCCGAAACCGTTCATCTTTGTAGTCGATCCACCAGTTGTAGAACTCCTTGGCAATATCTCTTAAGATAGCGATCTGCCAGGAGAGGATTTCATCCTTTAGATTAAACTCCCTGTTTTTGCCGATACTGTTCATCACCTTGTGCTGAACATTTTCAAAATCCTCTTTGGTGGAAATTTTCCAGGCACCTTCATCCTCGTAGCCCAGATCCCGGTGCATTCTTAAAAAGAGGGTTCCGGCCAGATAGGACTCGGTTCCTGCAGCGGCCTCAACTTCGTTTCTGACTGTTTCAATATATTGGTGCATATGACCTCTCAGGGTTCATAAATCGTAATATTTCTGTTTCTTTTTCATCGCGCAGACAATACAATTAATTCAAAAAGTAGTAATACAAATTTCAAACCATATTGAAAAATTTACCAAAAAAAGATTGACCTTTTTACCACAGAGACACAGAGAGCACAGAGAATTAAATCTCTGTGTCCTTCGTATCTCTGTGGTGAGTTTTTTTTTCATATAAACAGTAATAAAAATGCCTGAAAACAGATTAAGATTTGCTCCGAGTCCAACCGGATTTCTGCATGTGGGGGGGTTAAGAACCGCC
>Ga0075122_10003239_pt1 | contig 10297 bp, 14 predicted proteins | sample AntAceMetag02UKB_FD_69790 | JGI IMG/M metagenome (GOLD analysis project Ga0075122, IMG submission 69790) | Saline lake microbial communities from Ace Lake, Antarctica - Antarctic Ace Lake Metagenome 02UKB | ecosystem: Environmental > Aquatic > Non-marine Saline and Alkaline > Saline | place...
AGAAAGAAAAGAAGATATAATGTAAAATTTTTATGACTACTTTATATATAGTTGGCACACCAATTGGTAATTTAGAAGATATTTCTATGAGAGCACTTCGCCCCAGTCATTCGACGGGGCTTCGCTTAGTAAAAATTTTATGACTACATTATACATTGTTGGTACACCTATAGGTAATTTAGAAGATATTTCTATGAGAGCACTTCGCATTTTAGGTGAAGTTGATTTTGTTTTATGTGAAGATACACGAGTAACAAGAAAATTATTAGAACATTATAAAATAAAAACGTCGACCATTTCCTGTCATCAACATTCAGATGATAAAAAGATTGGCGAAATATTGAATTTATTGGGTGAAGGTAAAAATTTAGCTTTAGTATCAGACGCTGGTACACCAGGCATATCTGATCCTGGAGGAAAATTAGTGCAGGCAGTAATAGAAAAATTTGGTGATGATATAAATATTGAAGCGGTACCTGGACCTTCAGCTGTGACGGCTGCGTTATCAATTTCTGGTATCCCAACAGACAAGTTTGTTTTTATGGGATTTCCACCACATAAAAAAGGTCGTCAGACTTTTTTGAAAAAAGTTATTATGAGCGAATATCCGGCAGTAGTTTACGAGTCTAAACACAGAATAATTAAATTTTTGGAGGAATTACAAAAAATGGCTAAAGATTGGGAGATTGAAGAAAAAGGCAAAGTTATAAAAAAGAAAGTTGATTTAACTTCTGTTATTGTTTGTCGAGAGCTTTCTAAGATGCATGAAACAGTTTATCGAGGTGAATTAAAAAATACTATTACAAAAATTAAAGATAATAAAAATGACCAAAAAGGTGAGTTTGTGGTCATCGTTGGAAAATAAGTTAAATTAAGAATTTAGAATTAAAATGTTAAAAGTTGATTTACATTTACATACAGTCGCAAGTGGTCATGCACACAGCACTATTTTAGAATACATTAATAGAGCTCAAGAATTAAAAATGGAAATAATTGGATTTACCGATCATGGGCCAGCTCTTAAATGTTCTTTGGCGGATGAGGTTTATTTTAAGTGTTTACCAAGGATACCTAGCAAAATAGGAAACCTGTTAATTCTAAAAGGAGTTGAAGCAAATATTTTAAATATTGACGGGGAGATAGATGTTTCCGATAGAATAATAGAGAAATTAGATTTTGTGATAGCTGGTTTTCATTCAGGAGTTGATTATGGTTGTGAAAACAATATCGGAAATAACACCAAGGCAATTATTAATACTATTAAATCTAGTAAGATTAACATAATTAGTCATCCTTTTCTTATCAAACATTACAAAATAGATATTGAAGCCATGAGTTATGCAGCTTGTGAGCACAATGTTTTACTGGAAATAAACACTCATTATTTAGCAGAAAGTGAATTACTGAAAGATACTTTTTCTAATTTGATCAAAATAATAAAAATAATAAAACAACATCAGCAAAAAGTCATTGTTAATAGTGACGCACACAATATATGGGAGATGGCGAATGATGATTCGTTAAAAAAAATTCAAAATAAAATTGGTTTAACAGAAGAAATGATCATCAACAATTATCCCGAAGAATTATTAGAAAAATTAAAAATAAAGAAAGCATGAAAAAATTTTACATTACAACACCCGTATATTATGTAAATTCCAAACCACATATCGGGCACACCTATACTACGGTGGCATCTGATATTTTGGCGCGTTGGCATAGACAACTTGGCGATAAAACTTTTTTCTTAACTGGCACAGATGAACATGGTGCGAAAATTGAAGAAAAAGCTACTGAATTGGGTAAAAAACCAAAAGAGTTTGTTGACGAAATAGCAGAAGAATTTAAAAAGGCTTGGCAAATATTAAATATTTCCAATGATAATTTCATTAGAACAACAGATAAAAAACACATTGAAGCCGTACGAAACGCTTTGCAATATATGTATGACAAAGGTGATATTTATCTAGGTAAATATGAGGGGTTATATTGTCGGGGTTGTGAGCAGTACAAAAGTGAAAAAGATTTAGTAAATGGTAAATGTCCTGAGCACAACACAATACCAGAAAAAATGAGTGAAGATTGTTATAATTTTAAATTATCAAAATACAAAGATCAATTGCTAGATAAAATAAAAAAAGACGAATTAAGAATTTTGCCGATAGAAAAGAAAAATGAAATAATTAGTTTTTATGAGAGAGAAGGCTTGACTGATGTTTCTTTTTCTCGAAAAAATGTTAAATGGGGCATACCTTTGCCTTGGGATAAGGAGCAGACAGCTTATGTTTGGGCAGATGCTTTTTTGAACTATTTAACCGGTCTTGGTTGGGATGGTAGTGGCGGTCAAGCGCCAGATATGTGGCCAGCTGAAACCCAAATAATGAGCAAAGATATTTTACGAGTTCATACTACTATTTGGCAGGCCATGCTTTTGTCTCTGGATTTACCTTTGTCGAAGACGATTTTTATTCATGGTTATTTTATGATTGACGGACAAAAGATGAGTAAATCAATTGGTAACGTTATTTCACCAGAAGATTTGGTTGATAAATATGGGGTTGATGCTACAAGATATCTATTGATGAGTGCGACTGTTTTTGGTAATGATGGTGATATCGGTTGGGATAAGTTTGATGAAAAATATAACGCAGATTTAGCCAACGGTTTAGGAAATTTAGTTGCACGATTATCTAATTTATTAGAAAAAAATGAAATAGAAGTTAAATTAAAAAAGAATGAAAATAAAAAATTAATTAAAGAATACGAGCAGTTGATGGTGGACTATAAATTTGATGAGGTTTTAAAAATATTATGGCAAGTATTTCACCAAAGCGACGAAGCCCTAAGTGATAAAAAACCTTGGAAAATGGAAGATGTAAAAGAAATAAAAAAAGTTTTAGAGCCGATTGCTCAGGATATTTTAAATGCAGCTATTCTCTTACAACCGTTTATGCCTGAAATAGCGGGAAAAATTATTGAACAATTCTCGCAAAAACAGATTAAAAAAGGTGAATCTCTATTTCCTCGTATTTAAAAAATAATTATATTTAATTAAAGATATATGGGAATTTTTGACATTATAATTTTAATTATTCTTCTTGGCTTTGTATTCTATGGTTTATTTTTTGGATTAATTCGTGCAGTTGGATCATTGGCTGGTTTAATTGTCGGTATTTGGTTGGCGACTCTGTTTTATTTACCAGCTTTTACTTTGGTGCAGAATTTATTTTTCGGACATGACGCAACTGGTAAAATAATTGTATTTTTAGTGTTATTTACTCTGATAAATAGATTAGTTTGCTTTTTGTTTACGATTTTGGACAATACTTATAATTTTATTTCAATTATTCCATTTTTAAAAACGATTAATCGCTTAGCAGGAGCAGCTTTTGGTTTTGTTTTGGGTGGTTTTGTTTTGGGGTTAGTCTTTTATTATACAACAACAACGCCATTTCTCAGCGCAATAATCGGTCGATTTATTGAAACATCGCAAGTTGTGCCATTCTTGCTAAAGTTTAGTCAGCCAATTATCTCGATTATACCGGAGATTATAAATAAAGTTAGTGGTTGGTTAAGTTTGATAAAACAAAATTAATGAAACAAATAGAAATTGATTTAAAGAATTTAAATAGCGTTCAACTACAATTAATTACTGATTATTTAAGCAAGGGGAAAGTTATCGCTTATCCGACTGATACTATTTACGGTTTAGGTTGTTTGGCAAATAGTGATAAAGCAATAAAGAAAATAAGGTGCATTAAACAACAAAAAGATAATAAACAGTTTTTGATATTAGTTAGTAGTCTAGCTATGGCTAAAAAATATTGTTTCATTAGTCAGAGACAAGAGAAATATCTTAAATCTGTTTGGCCTGGTCCAGTAACAGTAGTCTTGAAGAGTAGAGGACTATTGTCTCGGGAATTATTTGGCGGTTTAGATAGCTTGGCAATTCGTTTGCCTAAGTCAGAATTTATTGCTAAAATAATAAAGAGAGTAAAGATACCTATCGTATCAACTAGTTTAAACAGGGCAAGAAAAATACCATTGAGTAAATTATGCAACATAGACAAGCATTTTATTGATAATAAACCAGATTTAGTTGTTAAGGCAGAAATATTAGTAAAAAAACCCTCTAAATTAATTGACCTAAGAGACATTGATAATATTAAAATTTTAAGAAAATAATAAATATTGTAAATTCGCAATTAATTTGTAAATTTACGTAAATTTAAAACTATGTGGGAATGGTTAAAAAAACTTTTTGGAAGTAGTGCAAAAGAAGAAGAAGTTACTCCATCAGAGACGCCAGAACAAGCTTCTGAGCCTCAAGCTGAAGAAGAGACAGAAAAAGAGTAGCAACCAACGCAATAAGCAAAAAGAAACTTCACATAAAATCAAATATGTTTATAGACACGCATGCGCATGTTAATTTTAATGCGTTCAAAAATGATGGCGATGAAGTCATCCGCCGGGCATTGTCTGAAGATGTCTGGATGGTTTTAGTTGGCTCGGAATATAAAACATCAAAACGAGCTTTGGATTATGCTAATCGTTATGAAAAAGGAGTTTATACGGCTATTGGTTTGCACCCAATACATTTAAGAGAAATTGAGGCTGAAGGGGCTGATTATAGTTTCAAAACTAGGGCAGAAGTTTTTTCCAAAGACGCTTATGAAAAATTAGCTAGTTTTGACAAGGTAGTAGCGATTGGAGAAATTGGACTTGATTATTATCATATCGATGCTAATGATGACACGGCGTTAGTAAAAAAGGATCAAAAGCAAGCTTTTTGGGAGCAAATGAAATTAGCCGTTGAAATGAAGCTTCCGATTATTATCCATTGTCGTCAAGCCCATGATGATTTAATGAAAATCTTAGTTGATTTCAAAAAAGAATACAAAGATTCATTACCAACAGACAAAGAATGGGGTGTGATTCATTGTTATTCTGGTGATGAAGATCTGGCGTGGAAATATTTTTCTCTTGGTTTAATGATATCTTTTACTGGATTAATTACTTTTTCTGCTCAATGGGATGACTTGATTAGGCGATTACCTAATGACAAGTTTATGATTGAAACTGATTGCCCGTTTATGACACCAGAACCTTTTCGAGGTAAAAGGAATGAGCCAGTTTTAGTGAAAAAAGTAGCTGAAAGAATAGCCAAAATCAAAAATTTATCAATTGAAAGAGTAGCAGAAATAACCACTGCTAATGCTAGAAATTTTTTCCGTATTTAGTTTTTTTATTCTAATCTCCCTGTCCCTCCTTTATAAGGAGGGTGTTTTTTTATTCATTTGTCATTCCCAACTTGCCTGCCCGCCTACATTGGCGGGATTGGGAATCTAGGAGTGAGCAGTAGGAATTTTGATATTAAATAAATATATAAAGCACAATGAGTTAGTTGATTTTAATCCTAGATTGCGGGTCAAGCCCGCAATGACAAGGGGAGACGGGAATGGCAGGAGGAAGCGCGAGGATGGCAAAGGAAATGGCGTTTCGCCTGCCTGCCTGTTTGTTTCTTAGGGGCAAAGAGGCAGGAATGACGTAGATGGTTTTACGTGGTGGTGTGGCAAAGAAAAGTGTGAAAAAGTACCCTTGACATACAGGGTGTTAATAATATAATAGAGGTGTGGATAACTTTCAAGTTATCTCTAACCGATTTTTCCAAAAATCGAGGATGCAAATCCTTGTTTATTTTTGTTTTTTATTTGTTAAATCAAATTTATGATAAAGCAAAATACACCAAAATCATCAAAAAAAGTCAAGACTTGGTGGCAACCAGCCGTAGAAATGTCCTTGAGATTTTCAGGTTGGGTTGTTTTTCCAGTTTTGATTGCCATGTTTTTAGGTCAGTGGCTTGATGAAAAATTTGGCACTAAACCATGGATATTTTTATCCACTATTGGTCTTGCTTTCACTATTTCAATGATTGGTTTAATAAAGAGCGCTTCAGAAGAGTTTAACAAAATAAGTAATAACAGTTCAAAGAAAGATAAAAATTAATTTTTGTTGTAAATTTTTATGGTTGAACAGTCAGTAGAGACATACACAGAAGTAAGTCATGATCACAGTATCTACGCTGAGAATATTTTTAATATTGGAAATTTTTCCGTTACCAATGCCTTATTGAATTCTTGGATTGCCGTAATTTTAATTGTGATTATTGGTTTATCTCTGAGAACAAGAATAAAAATGATTCCAAGTGGTATTCAGAATTTTATGGAAGCCATTGTTGAGGCTTTACTTGGCCTATTTAATTCAATAACTGGTTCAAAGGAAAAGTCATATAAATTTTTTCCTTTTGTTTTTGCTTTTTTTATTTTTATTTTAATTAATAATTGGCTAGGGCTTTTACCTGGTATTGGTTCAATCGGTCAGATTGTCTCAGAGCATGGGCATCAAGTTTTTATTCCTTTTTTTCGAGGTGGTACGGCTGATTTAAATACCACGTTAGCTTTGGCAATCATTGGAGTTGTGGCGAGTCATATTATTGGCGTTATTTCTATAGGTATTTGGAAGCATTTAAATAAATTTATTAATCTGAAAGTATTGTGGGAAATTCCAAAAAAAGTCAGGAAAGATCCAATGGTTTTGATGATAAATCCGATTAAGTTTTTAGTTGGTTTTGTAGAAATAGTTAGTGAAATAGCCAAGGTTATTAGTCTGTCTTTTCGTCTTTTTGGTAATGTATTTGCTGGGGAAGTGTTGATTGCTTCAATGTCGGCAATTTTTGCATTTGGTTTACCTTTGCCATTTATGTTTTTAGAGGTAATGGTTGGCTTGATTCAAGCACTGGTTTTTTCAATGCTAATTCTGTCTTATTTATCTATGGCAACAGTCGCAGAAGAACATTAATCATTTTTAATATTTATTTATAATTTATTAATTAAAAAAATTATGGAAATCGAACTTACTATGTTAGCTAAAGCTTTGGCTATTGGTCTTGGTGCGATTAGTCCTGGTATCGCCGTGGGTAGTATTGGCAGTAAAGCCATGGAAGCAATTGGCCGAAACCCAGAAGCTTCAGGAAAAATTTTAACCGCCATGCTTTTAGCTATTGCTTTTGCGGAAGCTATCGCAATTTACGCATTAGTAATTGCCTTTAGTATTAAATAATGTAAATTAGTAGTTTTACTAGCTATTCCGGAGTTTCTGGAATAGTAGCAAGATTATTAAATAAAATTTTATATGGATACTATTATTGAATCTTTTCATGTTGATTTCAAGCTACTAACCGCTCAGGCAATTAATTTTTTAATTGTATTTTTGGTTTTGTATTATTTCGTTTTTAAACCGTTATTGAAAGTTATGAAAGAACGAAGTGAAAAAATTGAAAAAAGTTTGACTGATGCTGAAAAAATTGAAAAAAAATTAGTTGAGACTGAAGAAGAATATAAGAAAAAAATTGCTACAGCAAAAAAAGAAGCTAATTTAGTTCTTGAAAAAGCAAGCCAAGACTCAAGCAACAAGAAAAAAGAAATGATAGATAAAGCTAAAGATGAAATCGGGCAAGTAATTAATCAGGAAAAAGCTAAAATGCAACAAGAAAAAGCAGAAACTTTGAAAGAAATTAAAAAAGAAGTTGCTGAATTGGTTATAGCGACGGTTGAAAAAGTTATAGATAAAAAAATTGATGGCAAAGGAGATGAGGAAATAATAAAAAAAATTATCAAAGACGTTAAATAAATATTGTATGAAAATAACTTCCAGACAATACGCTCAAGCATTATACGATTTGACCAAGGATAAACAGTTAGCGGAGATTAAACAGATAACAAAAAAGTTTGTTGAATTATTAATTAATAATCGCGATTTGTCTAAGGCAAAAGAGATTAGTAATCGTTTTCAAAAGATTTGGCTTAGAGAAGAAAATATTGTTGAAGCTAATATCGTTTCAGCCAGAAAATTAGATAAAGATGTTATTAAATCTGTAAGTGATTATATTAAAAAAACGACAAAGGCCAAAGAATTAATCATTAAGGAAGATATTGATAAAAATATTTTAGGTGGAGTGATTATTAAGTATCAGGATAAGATAATGGATGGAAGCATCAAGACAAAATTGATTGAATTAAAAAAAGAAATAATTAAATAATAATTTTATATTATGAATAATACAAAAGATTTTATTGTTGATCAGTTGAAACAACAAATAGCGGGTTTCAAATCTCAAATCAAAGAACAGACTGTTGGTAAAGTGATTGAGGTTGGTGATGGTATTGCTAGGGTTTCTGGGATTTCTGACGCTATGATGTCTGAAATGCTTGAATTTTCTTCAACCGATAAAAAAACTGAAAAAGTTTACGGTGTAGCACTTAATCTTGAAGAAGAAAGTGTTGGTGTAATTATTTTGGGTGATTATAAAAATATTAAAGAAGGCGATGAAGTAAAATGTTTAAAAAAGATTTTGGAAGTTCCAGTTGGTGAAGGTATCATCGGACGAGTTGTGAATCCCCTGGGACAGGCAGTTGACGGTAAAGGGGATATTAAAAATGACGGTTTTTATCCGATAGAAAAAATTGCACCTGGAGTAATGGCTCGTCAATCAGTTTCTGAACCAGTTCAAACTGGTATTAAAGCCATAGATTCAATGATTCCGATTGGTCGTGGTCAAAGAGAATTGATTATCGGTGATAGACAGATTGGTAAATCAGCCATTGCTATTGATACAATTATCAATCAAAAAGGTCAGAATATGAAGTGTATTTATGTAGCGATTGGTCAGAAAGAATCAAAGATTGCTAATATTGTAGCCAAACTAGAAGAAGCTGGTGCTATGGAATACACCACGATTGTTTTAGCTGGTGCTAGTGATTCATCATCATTACTTTATATTGCCCCTTATTCTGGTTGTGCTATGGCTGAATATTTTCTAGATAAAGGTGAAGATGTTCTCGTAGTTTATGATGATTTAAGTAAACATGCGGTAGCTTATCGTGAGATATCATTATTATTACGAAGACCACCAGGACGAGAAGCTTATCCAGGTGATGTTTTTTATCTTCATTCAAGACTACTTGAAAGATCATGCAAACTAAACGAAGAAAACGGTGGTGGTTCAATTACTGCTTTGCCAATAATCGAAACTCAGGCTGGCGATGTATCTGCTTATATCCCAACAAATGTTATTTCTATTACTGATGGACAGATATATTTAGAGCCAGATTTATTCTATCAAGGTAGCCGACCAGCTATTAACGCTGGCTTATCTGTTTCTCGTGTTGGTAGTTCAGCTCAGATTAAAGCAATGAAAAAAGTAGCTGGAAAATTGAGATTAGAAGCAGCGCAATATCGTGAATTAGCCGCTTTTGCTCAGTTTGGCTCAGATTTAGACACTGAAACAAAAGCTAAACTTGAAAGAGGAAAAAGATTAATGGAAATTTTCAAACAAGATCAATATCAACCTTTGTCAGTATCTCAGCAGGTATTAATCTTCTTTGCCGCTATACAAGGGTTACTAGATGATGTGCCAGTTGATAAAATTCATGATTTTGAAGAAGATTTGTATAAATATGCTGATAATTCTGGAGAAGATGCTCTTAAAATGATTGTTACCAAAGGAGAATTAGATGAAGAATTAGAAAACAAAATAAAAGGATTAATTGAAGATTACAAAAGCACATTAGATTATTTAAATAAATAATAAAATGGCAAATACTCGAGATATACAACATAGAATAAAATCAATCAATAGTACAAAAAAGATTACTAAAGCAATGGAAATGGTGGCGGCAGCTAAAATGAAAAAAGCAATTGAGGCTGTTTTGAAAACTAGACCTTACTCTAACTTAAGCTGGGGAACGGTTTTAGATTTATCACAAGCAACTAATAATAATGGTTTAGGCATTCATCCGCTTTTAGCTAAAAGACCTGATGTAAAAAATATTTGTATTGTTTTGATAACATCTAATCGAGGATTGTGTGGTGGTTTTAATTCGGCAATTATAGATAAAATTCACGACTCAATAAAAAAGCATCACTTAAATGATAATCAAAAACCTTTTGAATCAGAATTTATTTTGATTGGTAAAAAAGGTGCAGTAATTCGTAAATATTTTAATTATAAAGTGGTGGCTGATTTTCCTAAGCCAGACGTAGTGGAGGAAATTCAAGAGATTTTACCAGTAGCAAAGATGATAATTAAAGATTATTTGAGTGGAAAATACGATAAAATAATGGTAGCTTATACGGATTTTATTAATGCTGCCAAACAGATACCAAGAGTAAAACAGCTTTTACCGATTGATATAACAACCCAAGAAGAATACTTGGGTGTTGTTGGACAAAATCCAGA
>Ga0075122_10003240_pt1 | contig 10297 bp, 6 predicted proteins | sample AntAceMetag02UKB_FD_69790 | JGI IMG/M metagenome (GOLD analysis project Ga0075122, IMG submission 69790) | Saline lake microbial communities from Ace Lake, Antarctica - Antarctic Ace Lake Metagenome 02UKB | ecosystem: Environmental > Aquatic > Non-marine Saline and Alkaline > Saline | place...
TTGAAATTGCATCACGCGACTTTTTATATTATTTGGAAGTTTCGATATAGCCTTCTTCGCAGATAAAGCATCTCTTTTAAATACCCGCTTTGGATTTGCTTTGTATGTTCTGATCTTTTTATTTAGCTGCTTGCTCAAAGTTTTTACAGATTTAGCCTTGGTTACAAAAGTATCATGACCTGCCAGAGATATTATTTTTAATATAAGAATAAGCCATTGTTTTTTTGTGAAACTTTCTGAAGCATCTTTAATTTCATGTGCAAGCTGCATGATAAGTTTATTAGTTTTTTTAGATATCGAGATAGTTTGCATATAGCTTATTGTACTGTTTTAGAATTCTGCTTTGAGGTTATGACAGTTCTTATAGGAATAACGTGTCATATGATTATTGTAGTTCTTTTTGAGCAAGGTTGTCAATAGATACAAGGCGTTCTCGAGTTCGCTCGAACAATATCGCGAGAAGAAGTTTCGGGTGCTGGAGGCATTCGGCACTTTCCTCAGTTAGCTATCTTTGCCTCCCAATTAAGTGCTGCTCTATAATCTTTGGAACAGACTGCATATCATCTGTAAAAGCTAAGCAGGACTGAGCCAGCATCAGATTAATAACTCGACCTCTTACTGCGGTAAAAGACACTACATGCTTCTTAAGAGCATAAGCAACGCCCATTTCCCAGCTAGTGCCTGTATCCTTATCATCAACGCAAGCTACCATATAATCGCACCAATGAATCTTACCAATATTCAACTTGAATATCCTTTTATGTTCTTCTGCAGAATCTGCAGGCTTTACACATTTGCCATCTCTCCTAGGAGAATAGACCTCAAAGTTGGCATTTTCAAGGATTTTCTCCATCTTCATGATTACATCTAACTGGCGCTGATTAAAGAATGGTGAAGCTAGATAGATCTTCATAGTTTTGCTCTTCGCAATGTCTTGGGTTATCGCACCCGTATCGTCACAGATGAGGTGCGACCGTGTTTGTCTGAACAGGTGATCTTGTACCTGCCTTTTTTCATTGGCCAGAAAACCTTCTCCCATGGGCTGCATTTATTGTAGAACTCCCCGTTTATGAACCAGTAGAGCTTATCTGTACTAATGGAGCTTCTGGCTGCGAGGAGGATCTCCTGTCCTGTCTTGTCTCCTCCAAAAGTAAAATATTCACATCCGTGCGAAGGCGAAACTATCCTTGGCCTATCTTTATCGAAGTTAACGACTTTTATATCTCTGGCTTTTTTATGAGTCCTACATTTTTTTGCAATGGTTTTGTGTTTTATGTATAGATCCTTAACGGAATGTGGGCAGAGTTTCCCAACAGGTTCGCCTGTAAGACTACAGACATTTCTCTCTATTATAGAATCCGGCACCCGATACCACAAAGCAACTTTTTTTGTATACATCCAATCAAATATTTTCATTGCGACAGGCGTAGCAGCATCCAAACCTACCAGGGATTTAGAAGGCTTGCCTGAAAAATTCCCAAGCCATACGCCAACAGTATATTCAGGATTATACGCAACAGTCCACGCATCCCTGTGGCCATATGAGGTGCCTGTTTTCCAAGCGATCTTGGGATGGAGCTTTTCGTCCCTGTAGATACCGATTGATTTCAGGCGTTCGGAGTCAGAGAGAATGTCAGCGATTATATAAGCTGCGCCTTCGGAGAGAAGACGTTTCTGAGATTGCTTCGCGGAGTTTATCCCGAGCGAAGTCGAGGGACTCGCAATGACACTATAAGGCTTGTACACACCTAGCCTTGCTAGTGTGGCGTAAGCATTTGTCAATTCCAGCAATTTTACTTCGCATGAGCCAAGCGTAAGCGATAGACCATAATGCTCTGGAAGCTCTGTAAGTGTGGATATGCCCGCGTCTTTTAAAAATAGATAAAGCCCTCTATAAGTTATTCTGTCCAGAACCTCGACAGCTGGTATATTCAAAGAATCCACCAGAGCTTCTCTAATAGTGACCTTGCCTCTATATTTTTTATCATAGTCAAAAGGTGTATAGCCGGAATATTGAACAGGCGCGTCAGAAACTAACATCCTCGGACTATATAGCCCTTTATCAAACGCGAGAGCGTATGTAAAAGGTTTTAAGGCCGAGCCAGGGGAACGCCTGCTCAATGCTCCATTGATCTGACCACAGTCCTCGAATGAGAAAAAATCATCCGAGCCGACCATTGCCCTTACATTACCGGTATCATTCTCTATAATAACTATAGAACCGTTCGTAACGCCTTCGTACCGCAGTTCTTTTATTTTTTCTTTTAGTGCGGCTTCCGCGAAATGCTGAATGTTTGAATCAATCGTTGTTATGATTTCTGTCTTGTCCTTATATTTTTGTTTCATTAGTCTCGCGAAATGCGGTGCCTTAAAAGGAAAGTGATAGTTTCCCGCAATAACAACCTCATCTACAGACCGCTCATATTGCTCATCTGTAATAAATCCATTCTTAAGCATGCTTAAAAGCACCATGTTTCTTCTCTTCTTTGCCCTTTCAGGATATCTGTTAGGTCTCAGGCGTGATGGTGACTGCGGAAGACCTGCGAGAAGCGCGCATTCCGCGAGATCCAGATCCCTGGGGTATTTCTGAAAATATCTTAAGGAGGCGGCTTTTACGCCATTGATATTTCCGCCATAAGGAGCGATTTCAAAATAGAGCTTCAGGATTTCCTCTTTTGAATACATCCTCTCAAGTTCGACTGCATGTACAGTCTCTATGACTTTGCTCAAAAAAGTCCTCGGTCTTTTTTCAAGAAGCCTTATGACCTGCATGCTTATTGTGGAGGCACCTGATACGATCCTTTTATTCGATAGATTGAGCCTTACTGCTCTTAATATCGCCGCTACGTCAAAGCCGTGATGCTTCATGAAGCGCTTATCTTCTATGGCGATGGTAGCGTTTATAAAATCAGGGTTGAGTGAGTCAAGTTCCACAGGCAAAAGCCATAGATCATCTGTTCCTGTAAATGCGCGTAGCATCTCGCCGTCTTTATCAAAGATGCACTTTGAATACTCGATGCCTCTGAGCGTTTCATAAGGAAAAGGAAACGCACGTAATGTGCCTATGTAGAAAGAGGCGGTGAGCATGACTAGCGTGAAGATGGCTGTTAGGGTGCGTTTTGTCCTCACTCTACCTTGACCTTTCCTGCTCCATTAACGCTTAAGATGCTTGGGTCATACATACATGATGCGCTTATAGGAGGCAATGTAAAATCGCCTTTTGTAACAGCACGTGTCACGTACCTGTAATGAAAAAGCCCTATCGTCGGCAAATCCGTAAACATGAGAAAGCGGTCATCTCTTATGTCTATATGGTCTGGCTCAAACGTATCTTTCTTAAGCCATCCAACGCTCTCTCTGGTAGCAATGCGCGGATTCTCTATCTCGAAACAGCCTGGCAATAGATCCTCTACCACCATGTTCTCATAAGCAATATCTGTCTCAATGGATATATCCACGATCACGATATCGCCCTGTTTTATTTTATCAATATCAAGCGACTGGCCTTCCCTTGTAAAAAGGGTTCTCCTCACCTTTATACCTTTATCCTTTTCCTCGACCTTGCCGGAAGAAGGAACGCCCTCTACACTCCAGTAATAATATGCAGTTCCTTCGCCCTGCACTAACACATTGATCTTCTTATCCCACAGAGCCACATTTTTTATATGGGTAGGTTCTTCATCATCAAACTCAGAAACAAGTTCTCTCCCTATCTTTACAGTGCCTGAATAATCTATAGATCTAGCTTCAACAAACCTTGCATATTTCCCCAGGGCTAAAAGAGCTGCGGCATTATCCTGCGTAGTCCCCCAGTTGCCATCCTTCATAGCGCCCTCGAGACGCCTTACAAGAACCGGCACCATTTCGTTTTCAGGGTCGATATCCATATACACGGCTAGCGCCACTGCATTTTGCCTGACATATGAATTAAGGCTTCCGCCTGTTTCTCTTTCTACAGTCGTATCAGGAATGCCCTGGCCAAGTATATCGCTGACAGCATCCTTGTCTCCTAAAAGAGCAAGACTCGAGGCAAGATGAAATCTTGAATAGCCAGGCATCTTGTCTTTAACTTCCTGCAGTCTACGTACCCATGATGCCTTCATACGGCCTGCTTTTGAAAGCACAAAAAGGCTGTATGCCTTTAGTTTCAGAGTATATTCTTCGTCTTTACCTGATAATAACTTTTCCAGATAATCAAGTGCGATGGCTTTTTCAAATTTAGGCACATTATAACCTGCCTTATCAGCTTCTACTAAAAAATCAGTAGCGTAAACGCTGCCCCAGTTGTAGGTATTTTGATAACCTGGCCAGTATGAAAACCCGCCGGAGTACGTTTGCATTGACAGTACCCTTTGAATCCCATCATCGACATAGCTATCTACAAGGGCAGGGCTGAATTTATTTGAGTCTACAGCGCTCGCGACATCCTTTAAATACAAAAGTGGAAAAACACACGACGTGGTTTGCTCTATGCACCCATGTGGATACTGCGCAAGAAACTTTAGCCCACCCGCAAACTGTAGACCTGGTAGCGGCATGATAGATAAGCTGGCCTTACCCGTTCCTTTAAGCCAGCCTCCGGGTATATCAATATTTTTATCTCCCGGGGCTTTTATTTTACCTGAACCGGATATAGTGGTAAGCGGCGCAGGAGGCCTCACAGGTAGTTCTATGCTGCGGGAAGTAGTGTATTCATCCATGGAAGCACTAATAACGATTTCTCCTTTTCCCGGCTGAGAGGGAGAAATGAGTTCAAAACTCACGACCTTCTCCTCATTATTATTTAGCCTGACATCATATGTCTTTTTTCCTCTTATCTTAAACCCTTGAGATGCTTCGATCAAAACCTCTGCTCTGCCGTCTTTACCCGTTGTGTTAAGTAAACTAACTGGCGCGATAAATACATCTCCAACCGAAAGGAATCTCGGCATGGTCGGTTTTATCATAAGAGGCTCGACTACTTTTATATCGCTATCGCCATTTCCAAAATCCTTGCCTCCCGCAACTACCACCATGACCTTTAGATTACCGACAAACTGCGGTATTTTAAATTCTACAGTTGCTTTTCCCTGCGCATCTGTGAGGATACCTGTCTTCCATAGCGCAACAGGTTTTACTCTTTCTGCTTTTATAGGATTAAGGTGGCTCTTCGGATCATAATCCACGGTCCTGTCGCCTGAAGGCGCGGAATCTCCCCCTACCTTCTTTTCGCCCACCTCGGGCATTAAAAGAGAGTAGATATCGCTTGTCTTTATCTTGTTCCCGCGCCTCCCGTAAAAGAAATTATACGGATCAGGTGTCTTAAAACCTGTAAGCCGCAAGACTCCTTCGTCAATAAGCGCGATCGAGAGCTCGGTCTCGCCTATATTTCCGTCTTGCCCTTTTATATCGATTTTTACGCTGGCTGTATCATCCGGGGATACTTTCTCAGGAACGCTCACTCTCACTTTTAATTTATGAGTCGAGCTATCCAGCATAATAGGAATGATGCCATAAGCCCTATGAGAGGACCATTCATCTTCAAGCTCAACAGGGCGAATCACAGTCACGGCACAATACACATTAGGACAAAAACCTTGCTTTATGACTATAGGTATTTCTTCTGTGGCCTCTTTGAGCTCCACGATATCTGTCTGCAATATTTTATCCTGTGAAATAGTGATAAGCGCCTTTCCTTTAAATGGGGACTTTACAAGAAGTCGCGCTATGTCTCCGGGCTTATAAGATTTTTTATCGAGCTCCAGCTCTATCCTGTCAGGCCGCTCCATTGCCCATGGCATATAGCCTGTTTCCCATGAAGAGAATTTAATGCTCGATGCGTGAACATTTTTGCCCTTACCTTTAAACCTTAATACATAATCGCCTCTTGAGTGCGGAGTGTAAGTAAATTTACCTGTACCATCTGTTATCTCAACACTAGTCTCAAAAATGCTCTCTTCCCTGCTCTCTGAAATATATCTATATTCGCCATTTTTATTCTTTTTAACCACGTTCGACCAAATGACTTTAGAAACGATTACATCTAATTCATTAATATCTACATCGCCATCTTCGGGTGAACGGACCACAAAGTCAAAATCAGCTTCTGTATTAATATTTACACGACCTTCTTCCCTTTTCTTTATACCTATATAATAAGGGTACGGGTCCACGTATCTTGTGATGCGCGATGTGACAGCCCTGCCGCCGAGTTCCTTTGCAGTAGCGCTTATTGAAGCACTCAAGGCTGAAGAAGGAAACGTACCTTCCGGGATCGTTAGCTCAAAACCCGCTTCTCCTTTTTTATCCGAATATTTTACTCCGAGGCGAAGCGTCTTTTTAGAAAATTCTCTCGTACTATCCTTAAACACATAATTTTTATATTTATTGGATTTAAAATCCGCTGTTGCGAGATAACATGTAGTCTCCACCTCTCTTCCCAGTGCAGGCGCGCCAAAAAAATGTTCTGTCTTTATGTTGATGGGGATGATTTCTTTAGCGCTAAATCTTTTATCAGGCAAGTCGATCTCCACCTTTAGCCTGTCAGGCATGAACTCTTCGATATTGAATTTACATTCTCCAAGGATTTTTGTTGAGCCTGGAAGTTTTAAATAAGCTGTATACCTGCCTGTGAGGGCATAATCAGGTATCTCCACTTCTATGTCAGCTGTACCAAATCCTGAAAGCATGGCGTTCAGCTTTTTAAATTGCCTCGTATCCGGTTTTTTTATATCAAAGATAATGGGAAAGCTTTCCGGTGTTTCATAATCAACGCCTCTTAATATCGCTCTCAGATGTACGATCTCGCCAGGCCTGTATATACCTCTATCTGTATAAAGGAATGCCTCATAGTCAGAAGAAAGATACGACCTGCCTGAGACGTCAAAATCAGTCTCGGATATGGTGCATTTTTTAAGCTCTATGAATGAAAGATCTCTATCTTTGGACGCAGTAACTACAAATGGCTTCTTGTCTCCTGACCAGTTAACATCTTTAAAATGGGCAAAACCGTTTTCATCTGTTGTGCCCTCCAGGATCTGCTGATTTGTCTTTGTGAATACCTTTATAACCGCATCTGGGAGAGCAGAAGCCGTAGATAAAGAATTGAGCCATATGAAAAGACTGGAGTCTGCCTTTTTAGCGAGTATGCCCAGATCTGTAGTAAGGATTAATTTTCGTGCATCATCATCCCAGTAATTACCGCTGGGGTCTGATATTTTCATGTGATACAGTCCATGCGTATCTTTTGCTAAGATATCTTTCATGTCTAGGAGAACCTCTTTTTTCTCATTACGGACTGTGTGCGTGTCAATTTCTTTTTCTATCGCGTCCACGCCTAAATTAGCCGGAAATCTATAAGAGGAACTATTATTAAGTAAATACACTACATTATTGTCATAGACTTTATGGACTTTTACCTTTAACTTATCTACATTTATTACTTCTATAGCTACGGTCTGATTGCCTTTCAGGGACATGTACATGCCGGGAGATTTGAGACTAAATGTTGGCTTGTAATCAGGGATGACTATGGTCTTGCCTACTGTCTTTTTAAGCTTCAGATTTTTCCAGGTGGAAGGCATACCTTTTAGTAGCTTTACACTGTAAGACTCTCCGGGCTTGAAATCCGCGTAAATCTCTATGCCGGAATAGCCTTCTTCTACATGAAAAGCTATCTCAGGGGTTACCTCTATGTAACCTTTTATCTTGTCCAGCTCAAAGCCATGGGAAAGCTTGACATAAATATGGGGATTCGCGCCGCGCATCTCAGGCCTTATGGCATAAGCCTTAAACTCATGTGTTATTTTTGTGACAGCAATGTTCTTAGCCGCTTTTTTTAAAGGCCACAAAAGCTGCCTGAATCCTTTATTTATTGTAGCGATAGCGCTGCGCGCAGATTTATTTTTCATCAGCGATGTTATCTTAGGAAGTCCAGCCATAATGATTATCAAAAATACCAACAAAACTAGCTTCCACTTCTTCCTAAACATCGCTAACATACCTACCTCCTTTTGGTTATGCCCCTAAAATACAAAAACCTTCGCACCATTACGACGCGAAGGTTTTACTTTTTTAATGTCCGGGATTTACCCCTTCTTAACACGGGACCACTATTTAATTGTAGATGTATTTTACTGCTCTACTAAAGAAAAGTCAAGAAAATTTTTAAAATAACGCTATTTTAGTCTTTTTTCAGCCTCACCAACCTTTAAAAGCATCAGGATTTATGGAAATTGGGAGGTAAACCATTAAAAAAACAAAGCTTATTAGAATAAGTCTCAAATATCTTACCAAAAACATAAAAAGCCTCCTTTGTTATTATAGGTTAACAAAGAAGGTTTTAATTATTTTATAGTCGCAGTTCCCCCTTCCTAACGTACGACTTGGGACTCTATTTATACTACTTATCTATGAAAAAACTACTTGTACTTCCCTTGCCAAGCTTTCTACAAGCTTGGCGATAACCTCATTTTCTTTGCGTTTTGCCAATACTTCGACTAAGGCTTGATAATACCATTTTTGAGATTCTTTGGAACGTTTAAAACGAGACCAAAACGACTCTTTTTCTTCTGAATAGTCTTTATGGATCGCTCGCATGTTATCCAGTTTATCTGCACAAGCAACAAGTAATGTGTCTACGGTTGCATATTTTAAGGACTCGATGGTATGCTTTTTTCTATTTTCCCATGTATCATTTTTATCTGGTTCAGATACGTTCTTGACTATTTCAGCAACTTGATTACCAAAGAGAGAATATATCTGATCAATGGTAACATTGGTATCTTCAACTGTATCGTGAAGAACAGCTGCACTAATAATATAAGGTAGGCATTTATAGTGATAGAGAATAGTTGTGACACCTAATGGATGGACAATATATGGAATTTTGGTCCCTTTCCTAAAATATCCCGCATGAGCATTTGCAGCAAAATCTATAGCCTCAAGCATCTTCTTGATACCATTTGACTCATCTTCCAATAAACTCTTTATCTCTTCACCATAGGCATATTCATTAACTCCATCCCAGGCCAAATTGCCTTTTGAATCATATACAAGACCAGCCTGTCCCATACCATGCCAACCTTTAACTGCATCTTTATTTGGTCCAATGGCCTCTTCGGTAATTTTACGCGCAATACCAATCGCTTCTTCTAGAGTATTGCAAAAGTTAAGCGTTCCGCATCCATCTTCACAATGTCCTTGGAATTGGTCAACTATGTCTACTCTAAAGGGTGCATAGTTTTCATGTTCGGATTTCTTCTTCTTAAAGAGATACCGTATCAAACTATATCTATGATCCTCTTGTACTTCTTTCCAAAAATTACTATCTGCCATGTTGCTCCCTTAAAATATAAAAACCCTCACAGAATATTATCTATGAAGGTTTTACTTTTTTAATGTCCGGGTTTCCCCCTTCGAACACGGGACTTATATGTGATTGTAGTTTGATTATATCATATTTTATAAGCTAATCAAGAGAAATTTATCCAAATTCTAGTGCACTATTCGCATACCTTCTTCATTTCGTACTTTTTCAATTAATACCGCTTCAACATAACCTTCATCTTTTGGCCTTAATATTTTTTCTGTAATTCCCGATTCTGACCCTTGGAGAACTGTAATTTCTTTCTCAAATTCGGGTTTTATGATCTTGGTTAAAATTTCATCACCTTCATAAGAGGATACACTTTTAGTATCATGAGTAATTAAAACTTTTCCTTTTCCAAATCTAATTTTGGTTTTCATTCTAAACCTCAGTAATAATATCATGAATAATACCGTATCGTTCCGGACAATTTCTATGCAAGCTCCAATAACCCATTACATAATTTGAAATTGATTCTGCTGTATCATCATATAATCCTAATATACTTATTGGTCTTTCTTTTAATTTAGATATCTGTCTTTTTATTTTTACAGCGTTTAAGATTATTGCGATATAAAATGAGACAAGTCTTGAGATTGGCTTATCGTATATCCTATCGGATACAAAGATATCGTTCCCTCTAGAATTAATTAATGCCTCCATCTTAGCAGAGTAGTTCAATACTATTTTACTTATTTTCCTTCCTAACCTACTTGCATATAACAATCTTATATTTCTAACATGAAATAATAACCATATATTTTTATCTGTTATTTCAAAATTTTTTATATGGCTATTAGACTCCACTAACTGTTTTTTTAATCTAATAAATAGTCTCTTATAGCCTTCCTCATTGTCGTATCTATATTTTTTCAATATTTTTTTAAATGAATCAAAGCTTTCTTTTGCCTCTTTATTCGATAGGATTGGATGGGGCTTAAACCTAGCTAT
>Ga0075122_10003244_pt1 | contig 10278 bp, 10 predicted proteins | sample AntAceMetag02UKB_FD_69790 | JGI IMG/M metagenome (GOLD analysis project Ga0075122, IMG submission 69790) | Saline lake microbial communities from Ace Lake, Antarctica - Antarctic Ace Lake Metagenome 02UKB | ecosystem: Environmental > Aquatic > Non-marine Saline and Alkaline > Saline | place...
CGCCATCGTTGATAACGGAATTGCAATTATAAACAATGACAAAACGACCACTGCTAATCCTAATCTGAAAAAACGCATGGTTCCTCCTTTTGAATTATTCATAAACTTTTTTGTTTCTGCAAAAAAAAAACAAAATTCCGATCTATTAATTCAAGTCGCAAATAATAAATCGATAAACTGGCCAAGAGTATGATAAGTAATTGGTTTTACGGAGTCAAGTTATTATTGTTTCATTTACTCAAGTCTAATCCAAGCATCGTCACTTGCCCGGCGGTTTTATCCCTTGATTTCTCGAATTTGTTTCGGATTATAAAAATGTAACACTTCCCCTATAGTGAAATGTGATCTAATTTAGTAGAAAAAATTGCTTTTGGTTATTCTGATTTACTTTCAATATTTCGCTTTCTCTGCATTTTTATCTTTTAAAAGACTAAATTTCTATGTCTTTCCTCTCCATTATTTTGGTTTTGATTTCAGCCGGAATACATATCGGATGGAATTCGTTAACTAAGTCCAGTTCAAATCCTAAAGTGTTTTCTCTTTTCAAAGGCACAGTTTTGATGGGAGTTGCCTTTGTCTTAACAATGAATTTTTCGTTATCTGCGATTCCCGGTAAATTATGGGTGATAATACTGTTTTCAGGAATTATTCATGCGATTTATATCCTGGCCTTAAGCACGGCCTACGAGAAAGGTGAAATTTCTTATGTGTATCCTATTGTTCGGTCAGCACCGGCTTTTGTCCCAATAGCTGCTTTTATCCTGTTAGGAGAAAAAGTGTCTATATATGGCGGAATAGGGATTACAATTGTAGTATGTTGTATTATTACCCTGCTACTCCAGGGAAGATTACAAAAAGACGATTCAATCATCAAGGTTTTTTTCCGGAAAGAAAACGCTTGGGCTTTTGTTACTTTAGGAACAGTAGTTATATACAGTATTGTGGATAAAGCAGGTATGTTGGCTTTGCACCAGGTTGAAGAGTTGCCTGCTCGTATTCAGGCAGTACTCTACTTCTTTTTAGAAACCACTATATGTTATTTAATATACTGGGTTTTTATGCTAAAAAGCCAAAAGGAGATCCAATGGTCTGTCTGGAAACATGAATGGTTGAGAATCGTGTTGGCAGCTTTCGGGACTATGACATCGTACACTTTGATTCTTCATGTGATGAAGACAGAAAAACTGAGTTATATTGTGACACTTCGACAGTCAAGTGTCCTTTTTGCAGTATTTATCGGCTGGTTCTATTTTCGAGAACCCTATTTTAGATTAAGGCTTTTGATTTCACTGTTTATGATATTTGGTTTCTATTTAGTGGCAAATGGATAACTTGAATACCGTCAACCCATTTTAGGACAAAGGGACTTCAAAACAAGTGACACTTTCTCTATCCATAGCAGCAGGATTGAATTTCAGATACTTTTGAAAAGCATAAGCGGTTTCAGGAAACGAAAGACGAATTAGCCGTTGTTGGCATTTGCGATTGAAGTATTTCTGACAGCTGGACAATCGTTCCATTTTTATTGAAGGGGTCAGGCTTGCGTTCTTGCGCTAAAATGGTTTTTTGAAAATCCTTTACTCCAATCTACAACCAACCCTCCCCCCCCAGGCCCTGTAAACATTGAAAAAGCATCACTTCCACCATTGTACCCCAAACCCTTCCATATCAGTTGTGTCAACAGCTGTAACTACATCGAATCATAGCTATTTCATTGTTTCTTAAAGTCTTTATTGTGAGTTACAGTTGTCCGGGAAGTTCCCAAATGGTCGTAATGTAAAGGATTTTATCCATAACGCCATAAAGCAAAATACTGCTGGTTAGCAAAAAACTTTGAGGCGTTATGGATAAAATCCTTTACATTAATAGTTCTTTTTTCTGTTTGGGAACCATGTGTAGTTGAGACAAATTTAAGGAACTGAGGATTAGGAATCCGAAGAGATCATCTCCAAGTAGATTATTTTGATTGGTGATTCGTGAAGATTGCTGAAAAAGTTGTGGATTGGGTGTGGATTGACTGAAACTTTCAATTATTACTTGTTACTGAATCCCTTGTTATAATTCAAGTATCAATGCTAGTTTGGATGGGTTGAAGGTCGTTTCAATTTCCTGAAAAACGAATCCTTCAGCATGAAAAAAGGGACTCAAAACTTTAAGAATAATTGGAGAGTAGTCCCTGGCAGGACAAACTGTCATTATTTTGGTAAATCGACATTTGTCTTACTTAATAATACTTGGTAATCTGGATTTCAAAGAGGTGTTAACATATCAAGGGAAGGTAAAAAAGATGGATAAAAATACCGAAAAAACGATAAATAGAGCCTTAGGACTACCCACTCAAATTCGTGCCTGGCTGGCCGAGAAACTACTGGAAAGCTTGGAAGCGGGAGAAGCGTTTGAGATTTCAGAAGAATGGAAAATTGAAATCGGAAAACGCTGTGCTGATATTGATGAAGGTAGAGTGGTATTGAAAGAGGCAGCAGAAGTATTCCAATCAGCAATGGATGCTCTCGGATGAAAACAATCAAGTTTCATCCAGATGCCGAATCTGAAATGAACGATGCAGCAAGGTTTTATGAAGACAAACAAGCCCAACTTGGAAAACGGTATCTTCAGACTGTTATGCAAACAGTAGAAAAAATCTCCTTGAATCCAACTATTTACAAAAAAATCGAGAGTGGCATCAGATGTTCTCGTATAAATACTTTCCCTTTTGCTATCGTTTTCAGAGAAAAAGAGAATCATGTAGAAGTCTTGGCTGTTATGCACATCAAAAGACAGCCAGGATACTGGAAAGATCGCCAATAGTGATTCCCGTGTCCCTCCTCAAAATACCATCATTCCATAATTATAAACGGTTATTCGGTCCAATAACTGGTTGATTATCCCACCAAAAACCGATACATTTCCTGCTTCAAACATTAAAACTGTCACGGAGCATAACAAAAAATGTATCAAATCCTGATCAGGCTTTTTATAATCTTCCCAAATACCCGTGGGGTCAAAAAAGTAAAATAACGCCAAGGCCCTAATTCACAATGCTTCCAGCCAAAAAGTAGCCATTATTTCCGTCCATCATGCCAATTGAGCTTTTCAGTCCGCCCTGGTACGCTGTCATTGTTTTTGAATTCTCTCATAAAATTAGAATAGTGCAGCATTGAAAGGAGTTTTTATGGAAGCGATAGAAGCTTTGGCCTTGGTCGGTGGTCATGTTGACGAAGAAGAAGTCTGAGCATTCTTTTTTTTTCACGAAATGGTGTTTTTGGGCTATTCCAAAGTTTGGGAAAATTAATAACTAAAGACATAATCTGATCTTTTTCGTGCTGGTTGAGAGAATACGGGTTCTCTTCTAAACTTTTCTCATATTCTTTTCCAAATTATTCAAGATCCCTGAGTTTCCGGTTCCATTCAGCTTCCAAAGATCCAGCTACCAATCTATTTTCGGGATCCACTAGCATATAACGCCTTCGTGCTAAATCAGCTTCGTATTTGGCCCGTTCAATTTCTTGTTTTCTGAGATCATCAATTTGATTCGTTCGCAATTCAAGCTCTTTTTGAACGATCAGGGCGACTTCCAATGCCAGTGGTGTCATGGATCCAATCATCAATTCACTGATCGCTTGGTCTATGGATTCACCATTAATACCCTGGCATGCCGGTTCTCCGCGTTCTACACTGTCTTCTTGGCACATATAATAGGGAATCACTTTCTTACTTCTTTGGCAGTACCGAATCGTCATTCTTTTGCCACAGACTCCGCAAACAACAAGCTGTGTGGTCAAAATATTATTATCCTCGTAAAACCAATGACAAAACGGGTTAACAAATGATTTTGCATTAAAATCTTATCCATTAATTTTAAGCGGCTGATCTATAATAATATTTCAGCATTCCATTAAGCCTTTTATTGCATTTTATCTTTCCTGGGTTTTAAAATAATTCGGGTCAGGTAATAACAGCAGATTGTCTTTTCCTTGGTGATTTCTCTCTTTGTGATAATGACTAATATATTCTGAAAGAGCCTTTCTCAGGATTTCTTCCCCAAAGAAAATAAGCTTCCTCAAGCACTCCCTTTTTATTGAACCCACAAATCTCTCCGAATAACAATTCATTTTAGGCGATTGCGGTGGTAATCGTATTGGTTTGATGCCCAATGTGGCTATTATTGATCTGAAGGATCTACTGAACTTGGTATCCCGGTCATGAATCAAATATCTACAACCCTCTAAGAATCCCTAGTCCGCCATAGTTATATTCCGGGCAATTTGTTTCATCCAGGCTTCATCTGGGTGTCTCCATCAGCGCTTCTTCGATCCACCGTTGTTTGACTTCGAACAAATTTAGACTATATCGCCGGAAATATTTTTTACAGATTTGTGATCCCTTCTTTTTCGAAAAAATGGAGAAAATCATACGGATTTATAAATTGAATCCGGAATATCTGTTTTGCCTGGATGAATGTACGGGTTTACAAGCACTCGAAAGAAAGGCTCCAAGCCTTCCCGCTGATTCTATAAGGCCTGAGTATCGGGAATTCGAATACATAAGACATGGGACCGTTTCAATCATTTCCATTTTAGAAAAACGGTCCGGTAAAGTGTATACAGAGTGCATTCCCGATCATACTTCTGTGACAATTATTAACTCTGTGAAGAAACATGCTGCCCAATACGATTCGTCCAAAACACTTGACTATGTTTGCGATAATTATTCCTCCCATTCGACTGAGGGATTCTGCCAAGGAATCGCAGAGTTATGCAATATCCCGTTGCCAACACTGAAAACCGCTCATGATCGTAAACAATGGCTTGAATCGGATAAAAAACGGATCATCTTTCACTTTTTACCAACACATGGTTCATGGTTGAAACGTGGAACACCGACTTCGCACACCCGTTTAATTGGAAATATAGCGGTGAAGATCTTTATGATAAAGTAGTCTGTCGATTAATCCGATGGCTTGAACTTGAAACATCTCAAATGACAGTGAAGTTTCTGGGAAAGCAGCTTAAGCTAATGAATAATCTTTTCACTAACCATCATTCAAAAATCACGGAAAACCTTTGGATTAAACTACAAAAAACACTCAACGACAAACCAGATTTCATATTAAAAATTATAAATACTGTCGATCCAGAAGAGACAAAAAATGCTCAATTAAAACGTGAAGAGGTGCTACCATCGTACCTTACCCTAATTGAACAGCTTGCTGCGACTCAAAAGGCAGCTTAAATTGCCAAAATTGGGATAGACTTTTCAATACACGGTACTAGAGTCAAGCTTTATTCGATTTGTACATTTTGTCAACAACGTCCCCTTAATGATGTAAATGACGTTCGTGGACATTCATCCCTCGACAAAATCCTAACGTTCTGATATTCAATCCGTTGATTAAAACAATAGGCACCGTAATGTGGTTTAATAAGGAAAAACGCAAACTCTACCGTCATGATTTTTCTTAAGGTTTGATCTGTTTGTTAAAATAGTCGTTGGTCGTATTTTCTGCAGTCCACTGTGCTTACCAAGCAATGTTTTCCCGGAGTCTGCTACCACACTAACACAAAAAACAGCCCAGCCTGGTACATGAGCTTTATGACAATATTTCCGATGCTGCCCTGACCAAGACGATTCGCAGCACAGAGGAAGTGGTCAACAGTATCGTCAAGGAAGCAGCAAAGATTCTGACGATGGGGATTCCCCAGCGCGTTAAGTTTCAAAAACAGGATTAAATACATCATTTCAAGGAGATGAAGGATGTGGAAAACAAGAATTACGGAATTGTTCGGCATTCAATATCCCATTATCGGTGGCGCCTATGGTGAATTCGGAACCTCGGCCATCGCTGTGCCAATCTCGAAGGCAGGCGGGCTGGGTACCATTGCGGCCAGTACTTTTGGAACGCCTGAAGAACTGCGCGATGATATTCGAAAAATCAGAGAGTTAACCGACAAACCATTTGCCCTGACGATTTCCGTACAAATGAACCTGGATGTGGAAGGCATGTTAAAGGTAGCGATCGAGGAGAAAGTTCCGGTTATCGAGACAGGCGGGTTCAGGGCGGATGATGTGGGCAGGAGAATCAAGGACGTCGGGCTGAAATGGGTCCATAAGGTGGCAACGGTTAAACACGCCGTAGCAGCAGAAAAACAGGGGGTGGATGCCGTTCATATCCTCACACTGGAGGGGATCGGCTTCAAGAGCGTGGCACAGCTTCCGACCCTGACCACCACTACCGTCGCAGCCAGAAAACTCAATATCCCGCTGATTGTCAGCGGTGGCATCGGTGAGGCGAGGGGATTTCTCGGTGCCCTGGCAATGGGAGCCAGCGCCATCGCCATGGGCACAGCCTTTCTGGCTACCAGGGAATGTCCGGTATCCGACCGTGTCAAGCAGCACATCGTCAAGATCGACGAAGGGAATGAAAGAGTGCGGAAAAGGTGCCTTACCACCCCGACCCCCGAGGAATATGCCCGGGTGATGGAAAGGCGGGGTAAGATATCCAATGACCAGTGGCTGAGGGAATTGCAGCAGGTGATGTTGGGGGAATCGGCAGACCGGGTTGCGGCGGAGCCGTTTTATGAACTCGAAGAGGAGAATGTCTTCAGGTCCGGGATCTACTCTCTGGCTTCAGCTGTGGTCGATGAGATTGTGACTGTGGAAGAATTCATCTCCGGACTGATCGGGGAAGCGGAAGCGATACTGAATACGGGCGGAATCGGATGGATACCGGATTAATACGCCATTCGCAGCCCTGTTTACCGGCGATCATACAAAATCCGCCTGTGAAACGGCTTGGTTCGTACTCAATGCTGTCGCTTAACGCAGTCATCTTTTTCTAAATTAAATCGAGAATAATTTATGGACTTTGAATTTACACAGGAACAAAAAATGCTGAGACAGGCCATCAAAGATTTCCTCACAAGGGCCTGGTCCAAGGAAAAGGAGCGGGAGTTTGATCGTAAAGGAGAATTCCCGAGAGAGATGTATCTGAAGATGGCAGAGCTCGGTTTTCTGGGTTATCCGTTTCCCGAAAAATATGGAGGGGGTGGCGGAGGAATCATGGATTTTACCATCATCCAGGAAGAGCTGGCCCGAAACAGCTTTATGATGTCAAGTATCTGGGGACTTCCGCTCTTATTCGGTGGGGAACAACTGCTGCATTGCGGGACTGAGGAACAGCGGAAAAAATTCATACCCGAGATTGGCCGGGGCGAGCTGATATTCTGCTTTGCACTGACAGAACCGGACATCGGTTCCGATGCCGCGGCCGTCAAGACAACGGCTACCAAAGTGGGCGATGATTTTGTGATAAATGGCACAAAAACGTTTATCTCCGGAGCCGATATTGCGGACTACGTGGTCACCGTTGCCAGAACCGATCCTGAGGTCTCGAAGTACAAAGGGCTGACTCTTTTTCTGGTTGATACAAAATCGGTTGGTTTTCAGGCCAGGCCCATCGATAAAATCGGCGGAAAGGCTATTGCTGCCTGCGATGTCAGCTACGACGATGTGAAGGTCAATGCGGAAAACATTCTCGGTGGACCCGACGGCCTCAATCAGGGCTGGGCACAGATGCTCACCGGTCTGGATACGGAACGGATCTGCATGGCCGCGACGGGGGTTGGTTTTGCTCAGCAAATCCTCAATGAAACCGTCCGCTATGCCAAGGAGAGAATCCAGTTCGGGCAACCGATCGGCAAATACCAGGCTATCTCCCATCCCCTCGCGGACCTGGCGACGGAATTGGAAATGACCCGGACTTTCCTCTATTACACCGCTTGGTTGAAGAGTGAGGGCAAACCCTGTTCAAAAGAATCGGCCATGGCGAAACTGCAGGCAACGGAACTTGCCAAAAAGGCAGCCTTACATGGCATGCAGACCCTCGGTGCCTATGGATACTCTATGGAATTCGATATGCAGCGCTATCTGCGGGATGCACTCCTGGGTGTTATCGGGGGCGGTACCAGCCAGATTCAGCGCAATATCATTGCAAAATCACTGGGACTGTAGCCTGCTGGCATCCCGTCCCTCGGTCATCAACTGAGGTCAATGGATTAAGCCTTTCCGGGGCGAAGGCACAATAGTCATGGTTGAAAACGCCCCCTGTTCTGAACGGTTGATTCAAATTGATGCCTGACAGACGGCTCCTATGGAGAAGCACGGAAGCAACAACCAGTCAGATTTTTCCCAGGAAACGGATCTGACGCATATGGAGCAAAAAGATGAATGAAAAAGAGATTTACAAACAGTTGTGCGAGGTGATGGCAAAAAGGGGTGGTCCCTACCCGGGAATGGATATCCCCGAGTTCTACAAGATGGCGGAAGTGCTTTTTACACCGCAAGAGGCCGCCGTCAATAACATCCTACCCCACCGGAAGACAGCGCTTGCGAAGATTGCTCCGGAAACGGGTATGGATGAGAGAGAAGTGGGCATAATCCTGGAGCAGATGGCTGACAAGGGGCTCTGCTTTGCCATTGAGCTGGAAGGAGAACGCCTCTATTCCGGTCTGCCCTTTATCCCCGGGATTATGGAACACCAGTTCATGCGGGGTACAAAAACCGAGCTGGACCGAAAAATCGCCGGCGTCATCCATCGTTACAAAAAGGCAGTCGATAAACTGACCGGTCACCAGCCCCCGGTTTATCCCACAGGGCGGGTCATTCCCATCAATGAAGCTGTTGAAGCCGGGAGCCGCGTACAGACATACGACCAGGTCTTATCCTACATCGAGGATAACGACTATATTTCGGTGGCCACCTGCTATTGCCGCCACGAGGCGAAACTGCTTGACGAACATGACGACTGCGGTGCGCCCGATGAGGTGTGCATGCAGTTCGGCATCAGTGCTCGCTATTGCATAGAAAGGGGCATCGCCCGCAAGCTGACAAAAAAAGAGGCGGAAGAGATTCTGCTGCAGTCAGAGAAAGCGGGTCTCATTCACTGTACTTCCAATATGCAGGACACCTTTTTTATCTGCAACTGTTGCTCCTGCCATTGCATGGCAATTCAAGAGGCGCTGGCGGATCCCAAACCGGGCAGCATCATGTCTTCCGGGTTTGTGCCGGTTATTAATCAGGACCTCTGCCAGGCCTGTGAAACATGCATTGAGATCTGTCCCGCGGCCGCCTTGCACCTGGACAGCGACGATCTTCTCCAACTCGAGGTGGATAAATGCTTCGGCTGCGGGCTCTGTGCCGGGAACTGTGATGATATGGCCATCACCATGCGTAACAAGGAGGGATTTCCCGAGCCCCCGCTCAACAGAAAGGAATTGGGGAAACGAATGGCAGAAGCCAGTCGGGGACGCTTAATAAGCTAATAAATTCCTAAACCAAATCGTCATGATGGAAATCCGATAAGATATCATGGGCATATTCCGCACGATCCTGCCAGGCGTTTGCAAGCGGTCTCAGCACCTGGTTCAAAACACGATATTCTGGTGAACCAGGTGCTACAGCTCTTGAACGATCATAATTCTTTACGAAATTCAGATAGTCCCCAGCCTCTTCATATTTTTTAAAATAGATTTTTATCATACCCACGATGGCCCGGGCAAACCACTCCTTGACCTCAAACGACATTGATTCAATTACCGGAGCCTCCATCAATCCATTCATTTCTGATGTTTGTAGTAGACATACTTTCACCATGGGAAAATTTAAACCCGTGGACTGCTGAGGTTAGAGGTTTGACAAAATCAAGTTAAATCGCGAGTGAATCACTAAAACGATAGAGAAATGTGAATAGTGTGGGGGTTGTCAACAAATGAGCAATTAGGGATACTATTCGTACAGATTATTGAAATACCAAACCTGAAGAGTGAGAATTATTATGGGAATAGCTGGAGATATTGTCATCATTGTCGTTGCTGCTCTGGTTGGAGCCTTAATTGCCCAAAAACTTAAGCAACCGCTGGTTTTGGGGTATATTATTGCGGGTATCGTCATTGGGCCTTATTCAGGTGGTGTCACGGTTGCCGGGGTGCATGAAATTGAAATGCTGGCTGAGTTAGGGGTGGCATTGTTGTTGTTCGCCCTGGGGCTGGAGTTTTCATTCGGTGAATTGAAACCTGTATGGAAAGTGGCACTTATTGGGACTCCGATTCAAATCATGCTGACAATGGTTTTGGGGTTTACGATTGGCCGCTGGATGGACTGGGAATTCATACCTTCGCTTTGGTTTGGCGCATTGATTTCTTTTTCCAGTACCATGGTCATATTGAAAACGTTGATGAACCAGGGATGGATTGGAACACTCTCCAGCAAGGTGATGATTGG
>Ga0075122_10003246_pt1 | contig 10274 bp, 11 predicted proteins | sample AntAceMetag02UKB_FD_69790 | JGI IMG/M metagenome (GOLD analysis project Ga0075122, IMG submission 69790) | Saline lake microbial communities from Ace Lake, Antarctica - Antarctic Ace Lake Metagenome 02UKB | ecosystem: Environmental > Aquatic > Non-marine Saline and Alkaline > Saline | place...
AATTTAATTGGAAAAGAAATTAAAAAACAAGATTTAGAACAAGAAATTGCTAAAGGACTTAAAAATTCAATAAATGAAATCTTAATTGAACCTGATGATTTACTAGAAATTATCAAATTAAAAAAAGAACAATCAAAAGACCCATTTGTAATACTTTTCTTTGGAATTAATGGAACTGGCAAAACAACATCAATTGCAAAAATAACTAGTTTATTAAAAAAAAATAATCTTTCAGTTGCTTTAGCCGCTGCAGATACATTTAGAGCTGCAGCAATTCAACAAATTCAAATTCATGCAGATAAATTAAAAGTTCCATTAATAAAACATGATTATGGGGCAGATCCTTCTGCAGTAGGTTTTGATGCAATAAAATATGCAAAAAACAAAGGTATAGACGTTGTCTTAATAGATACAGCAGGAAGAATGCACACTAAACAAAATCTCTTACAAGAAATGGAAAAAATATGCAGAGTTACAAATCCCGACCTAAAACTCTTTGTGGCAGAATCAATTGCAGGTAATGATGCAACAGAACAAGCAAAAAGTTTTAATGATATGATTAAAATTGATGGTTCAATTTTAAGTAAGGCCGATATTGATGAAAAAGGTGGAACAATTATTTCAGTCTCTCATGCAACACATAAACCTATTTTCTATTTAGGTATTGGGCAAGAATATAAAGATATTAAACAATTTAGCAAAGAAGATTTCATAAATGAATTAGGGTTATAACAAACCTTTTTAACTCATTTCTCTTATCAAAATTAATGGTATTAGACAAATTAGGAAGCGTTTTAAAAAAATCATTTGACAAGATAGCTGGAAGTGTATTTCTAGATAAAAAGACCATTGAAACTGTAGTTAAAGAACTACAGAGGGCATTAATTCTTGCAGATGTAAATATCCATTTGGTTAAAGAAATCGGAGAAAAAATAAAAAAAGAAGCTTCAAACGAAAAAATCAAAGGGATAGAAAGAAAAGAACATTTAACAAAAATTCTTCATGATGAAATTACGGGCCTATTAGGCGGAGAGAAAAAAGAACTAAAACTCAAAGAAGAACAAACAAAAATAATGCTCTTAGGGCTTTATGGTGCTGGAAAAACAACAACTTCTGGAAAATTAGCAGCATATTACTCAAAAAGAGGAAATAAGGTGGCTATGATATCTCTAGACGTTCATAGACCTGCTGCACAAGACCAGCTTAAACAATTAGGAGAACAAACCAAGGTAACAACATTTACAGATAAAGATGAAAAAGATGCACTAAAACTTTACAAAAAATATGAATCAAAACTAAAAGATTATGATTTAATAATAATTGATACAGCGGGACGACACGACCTTGATCAAGAATTAACAAAAGAAATAAAAGACATTTCAAAATATATTAATCCAGATTATACATTATTAACTCTTCAGGCAGATATTGGACAAGCCGCTAAAAACCAAGCTCAACGATTCCAAGAAGCTTGTAATATTAATGGAGTAATAATTACTAGAATGGATTCTACTGCAAAAGCAGGAGGAGCTTTAACGGCATGTAAAGAAACAAACGCACCAGTATTCTTTATTGGAACTGGTGAAAAAATGAACGAATTAGAAACATTTAATCCAGAAACATTTATTTCACGAATGTTAGGCCTTGGAGACCTAGAAGGACTTTTGGAAAAAGTTCAATCAGCTGTTGATGAAAAATCTCAAAAAAAGATGAAGGAAAAACTAGAACAAGGTCAATTTGATTTAAGAGACTTACAACAACAATTAAAACAAATGCAAGGAATGGGCTCTCTTTCAAAAATAACTGAAATGATTCCAGGATTAGGAAAAGCAAAAATTCCAGAAGGCATGTTAGGAACTCAAGAAGATAAAATGAAAAGATGGGGACATGCCATAGACAGCATGACAAAAGAAGAAGTAGAAAATCCAGAAATTCTAGAAAAACAAACTGCAAGACTTTCAAGAATTGCAAAAGGTTCTGGAACAACAACTTCAGATATTAGACAATTAATAAAACAATATAAAATGTTAAAAGAAATGACACAGGGTGCTGGAGACCTTGCAAACATAGATCCAAGTCAAGGACTTGATCAAAAACAAATGCAAAAACTTGCTAAAAAATTCGGTAAAAAAATGAAGTTTTAATTCTAAACATGAAAATAACAAAAGAACAACTAACAAACATTGAAAAATTTGCAAAACAAAAGATATCAAGAAATGACCCCCTTCACAAGATAGACCATATTCAAAGAACAGTAAACATCGCAGAATTTTTAGCAAAAAAAGAAAAAGCAGATATACAAAAATCTATGATTATTGCCTGGCTTCATGACATAGAAAAAAATAAACAAAGTAAAAAAATAAGTCACGGAATAGAAGGTGCAAAAACCGCTAAAAAATTTCTAACTAAGATGGGATTGGGGGAAAAAGACATAGAAGAAATATGTTATGCAATCTCAACGCATAATACTGGTGAAAACCAAAAAACAAAAGAAGCAAGAATTATCTGGGATGCGGACAAACTTCAAGCAATAGGTTTTGAAGGGATATTAAGAATCTATTCATGGTTTTTACATAAAAAACTTGAACCAAAAGAAGCTTATGATAAAACTATTCAAGAACAAAAAATCTATGTAAAAAGATTCAGAACAAAAACCGGTAAAAAAATGGCTAAAAAAAGATTCAAATTTTTTAAAAAAATAATTAAGGAATATAGCAAAGAAATAAAATTAATAAAATGAAATCCAAAATAATTCAACAAGGTGCAGAAGCAATTATTTCATTAAAAGATAATAAAATTCTAAAACATAGAATCTCAAAATCCTATCGTTTTCCAGATCTAGATACAAAACTAAGAAAATCAAGAACAAAAGCTGAATCTAAAATTATTAACAAACTAGCAAACATTATTCCAGTTCCAAAAATTTTAAACACAAACGAAAAAACATATGAAATATCTATGCAATATTTAAATGGGAAAAAACTCTCAGAAAACTTAGAAAAATTAAACCATAAAGCAATTGCAAAACAAATTGGAGAAAATTTAACAAAACTCCACAACCAAAACATAATTCATGGAGATTTAACCACCTCAAATATGATTTTCCTAAATAATAAAACTTATTTCATAGATTTTGGATTAGGATTTCATTCAAGAAAAGTTGAAGATAAGGCAGTAGATCTCCATTTATTAAAACAAGCATTAGAAGCGAAACATCATACAATCGCAGAAAAAACCTTCAAAACAATAATAAAAAATTATAAACCAGAGCAATTCCAACTCATTATTGAAAGAATTGAAGTTATTGAAAGAAGAAGAAGATATAAAGGGCACTAATATCCTCCAAAACCCTTATAAATATATAATTTCTTTCATTTTTAGACTATTTAGCCCCATCGTCCAGTGGTCAAGGATGCAAGCCTTTGGAGCTTGTGACCCCGGTTCGAATCCGGGTGGGGCTATATTTATCCCAGATCATAACAAGCTTTAAAAACCGATTTTACAATCATTTTACATAATAAGATGGCAAAAACAAAACAAATTGAAAAACCAGTATGGCTAAAATATACTGATAAGGAAGTTAAAGCAATAATCCTGAAATTAGCTGAAACCGGATTAACTGCAGAAAAAATTGGACTTGCACTTAGAGATCAATATGGAATTCCAAAAACAAATATATACAATTTTAAAATAGGCCAAGTATTAAAAGAAAATGATAAATTTCAAGAACCTACATCCCTAAATTTAGATACAAAACTTCAAAAAATTATTGGACACTATAAAAAGAATAAACAAGACAAAAGAGCTGAAAGATCTCTAATTATAACTAAGGCTAAAATCAAAAAAACAAAAGAATATCAAGAAAAAAAGAGTAAGAAATAAATTTCAAAAAGGGGATACATCTAGGATTTAAAAACCCAAGATAAAGGAGATAAAATGCTGTTAAAAGCAATTAAAGAATTTAAAGAATCATTTTTACAAACCATTCAAAATAAAAAAATCCATCTAGTAAGTCATTTTGATACTGATGGTATTACTTCTGCAGCAATATTATCAAAAACCTTAGAAAGACTAGATAAACAATTTTCAATTAAAATTTTAAAACAACTTAGCAAAGAAGAAATAGATTTATTTCCTGAAGACAAGGTAATTTTAATTTCAGATTTAGGTTCTGGAAATTTAAATGAATTATCAAAAATTAAAAATCAGGTATTTATCTTAGATCACCATGAGATAACTGGAAAACCAGAATCAAAAAATATACACATAATCAATCCTCACCTACTAGAAGAATATGATGAACTCTGTGCTGCAGAATTAAGTTATCTTTTTTCAAGAGAAATTTCTGATGAAAATAAAGAACTAGCCCATCTTGCAATTTTAGGTGCGGTAGGAGATACAATGGAAAGAAAAATTAACAAATTAAGAAATTTAATAATAAGTGAAGCCAAAGTACGAGTAAAAAAAGGATTATTAATTTATCCTTCAACACGGCCACTAGATAAGGCATTAGAATTTAGTTCAAGACCATTCATCCCAGGGGTTACAGGAGATTCTCAAGGAACCTATGAATTACTTCAAGAAGCAGGAATTGAAAGAATAGGAAAAACTTACAAATCATTAATTGATTTAGATGACTCTGAAATGAAACGACTAGTTACTGCAGTTTTATTAAGGATCAACTCAAAAGACAAAACAAATGATTATATTGGAAACTTATACCTTCTAAAATTTTTTAATAAAATAGAAGATGCAAGAGAACTTTCCGCAATGATTAATGCATGTAGTAGAATGGATAAAACCTATGTCTCATTAATGTTATGTATGGGGAATTCAAATTCAAGAAAACAAGCAGAAAAAATATATGTAAAATATCGTCAACATATAATTTCGGGATTAAAATACATAGATAAAAATCAAAAAATAGAAGGAAAAGAATATGTTATTATTAATGCCCAAGATAATGTAAAAGACACAATAATTGGAACATTAGCCAGCATCCTTTCATTCTCGTCAGTTTATAAAGAAGGAACAGTAATAATTGCAATGGCATATAATGAAAATAAAATAAAGGTTTCAACAAGAATTTCTGGAAGAAATCCAAAAAATTCTAGAAACTTAAAGGAATTAATGACTTCGGTAACTCAAACTATCGGAGGTTATGCAGGAGGCCACAAAATGGCTGCAGGATGCACAATTGAAAAAGAACACGAAGAAAAATTTATTGAACTTCTAAGAAGAAAATTAGATGTAGAGATGGTTAAGATTTAATTTATAATAAAAATATAAAAATTTACATCAGATTATATAATTTTACAACAAATTGCATAAGCAGATACAGCAGATCCGCCAATTACTGAAGAAGAATCACAAGTTACCCACCACTTATCTCCGGTAGGATATTTTTGAGAAAGACGAATAGCTTCCCCGCATCTCCCACCGCCACCAGTTAAAGTATATCCAGAATCACAAACAGGAGTAGTACAACTACCTGTCCCCGAACAAGTTTCAGTATAACAACTTAAACTACCTGCTCCCCCACTCCCCGCACCTTCCAATGTAGTAATTCTTCCATCTAACCTGATATCTTCACTTTTTAATCCAATAATAGAATTATCAAATCTTCCCAAAGTATTTCCCAAACTAATATCATCACCATACCCCTGAACTTCACCAATATCATGCCCCACTCCTGCAGAACCTGTAAAAGTTCCACCAATAACCAACCCAATTCCAACAAATAATACGACCATTGCACTAATCAAATATATATACTTATTTTCAATAATCATTGCCATCTTTTTCAAATAAATAACTCTTGAAGATTATTTAAACCTTATCGCAATCTTTAAAAACCCAGAGAACCCTCTTTTTTTATGAGAAACAAAAATAGATTCCTAAAAATAAGATGTCAAAGCTGTAAAAACGAACAGACAATATTTGAAGGAGCTACAACAAGAGTAAAGTGTCTTATTTGTGATGCAATCATAGCTGAGCCAAAAGGCGGTAAGGCTGATGTTAAGGCAAGAGTACTAGAATTCCTTAATTAAACTCAGATAATTATCCCAAAACTTCTTAATTAATTCTTTTAATAACAACCTTTATAATCCCTATTAAAATCATATCTCTATGGCATTAGAAGAAGGACAAATTGTACTATGCACCGTAGATAAAATACTTGGAACAACAGTATTTTGCAAAATAGAAGACAATGGAGAAGGAACTCTAGTAACTTCAGAAATTTCTCCAGGTAGAATTAGAAACCTAAGAGATTATGTAGTACCTGGAAAAAAGATAGTCTGTAAAGTATTAAGAATTCAGGGAGACAGAATTCATCTGTCATTAAGAAGAGTAAAGCAAAATGAGAAAAAAGAACTTCTTGATCAATTAGCCAAAGAAAAATCTCATAAAGCAATTATTAGAACAGTTTTGGGAAAAGAAGAATCTAAGAAATTAATAGAAAAAATAACCGAAACTCAAACAATTTTAGATTTTTTTGAAAAAGTAAAAGAAAATGAAAAAATATTAGAAGAATTTTTTAATAAAGAAGAATCTGAAAAGCTAATCAAAATTCTTGAAACCAAAAAAGAAAAACCAAAAGAAGTTGGACAAGTTTTCAAATTATCAAGTAATGCGCCAAATGGAATAATTTTGATTAAAGAAATAATCTCAAAAGCGTGTGAAGGATTAAAATGCAATATATCGTATATTGCTGCAGGAAAATATAAATTAACTCTTTCTGGAGAAGATTTTAAAAAAATAAAAACAGAATCAAATCAAATTTTTCAAACAATTGAAAAATCAGCTAAAAAGAAAAATTGTGAATTTGAGTTAATTAAATAATTACATATCTCAAAACAACTTCCCTTACTACTCATGTTTCCCCTCTAACAAGGCAACCCCATATTTTCCATCATAACCTGGCTTAACTTTTATTTCACCTTTTCTATTTTTCAAAATTAAATCAACTAATAATTCGTCTTCCAAAACTTTTTCCAACTCTCTCTGTTCAACGTTTAATAAAATATTAAATTCATTATCAAATTCTTTAATCAATTTATCGTAAATTTTCCAACACCCCTTAGTATTCATACCTAATCCAATTCCCAAACTTAAAATTTCATGCAAGGGTAATAATGTAAAAAAAGGTTTTTTTCTTACAATTGGCTTACCAGCATTTTCCTTCATATTAAAATCTTCAGATTCTAATCTCTTACCCCCATCACTTAAATCATCAACCCTACTATCTACCCCAATAATTACTAGCTTCCCACAAACTTTACACAATCCATTCAACTCCTTTCTTTCATCAGAACTACAACTAAAATCACATTTAGCATGCCCATCATAATGATATTTTCCATATGCTGGATCAGTTTCAATTGTTCCAATAATCTCATTTCCTCTTATCTGTCTAATAATCTCATTGTAACTCAATTCATTATCTCCATTAAATATTGTAACCTCTCTTCCTAACCTCCAAGGCCAAAAACTATGACTATCTGAAAAACTTAAAATACTTTTATTTTCTAAACTTTTAATTTTCCAATTCATTTCAGGATCACTACTAATCCCTGTTTCAATTGCATGAACATTATCAACCATATCCCCAAAAGCATCTTTTAAACTATCAAATCCCCCCTTACTTCCAAAAACCCCAAAATAAGGAGTCCAAATATGAGCGGGAATAACTTCAATTCTTTTATCAATCTCCATCATCTTAGCAACAAAATCCCTACAACTTATTTTAAAAATAGGCCTACCATCATAATCTCTTCTCCCTTTGGTGTCCAACCACTCATTAATCTTATCTACAGCTTCAAAATTAGGTGCCAAATAAACCAAATGAACTCTTCTTCCTTTCTCGCCTTGAGTATAAATTAAACTTATTTCGCTACTAAGAATAAAAGGAAATTTAACACCTTCAGAATCTTTTGATTCTGAACCCACTTTACCCTCATTCTCAAACCAGAAAATCCCATTCTCCTCATTCAACTTACTCTTCAACTCTTCCAACCAAACAGGGTGTGTAAAATCTCCAGTTCCTAATAATCCAACTCCTTTTATACGAGCCCATTTAACTAAATTTTCTATATTCAACGCCTTACTACATGCTCGACTAAACCTTGAATGAATATGTAAATCTGCAAAAATAGCGTTAACCAATTTTTCTTTAATCATTTCTTCCATAAATTAAAAATAAATCTAAAATATAAAAACACTTCTATACTTGCAAAAATCTAACTAAAATATTTATATCGCCACCAGAATAAGTAATATTTGCTATAGTTATCTGGATTAAAGCTAACAACCACATAAATAAAATCCAATTAATACCCAAAACCCACCTTACATCTATCCTTTTTTGTATTCTTAATTTATAAAACATAAATATATTCCCAAAAGTTAAATAAACTGCAATCAAAAACAAAAACCTTAAATCAGAAACAATCCCAGCAACGTTAATTTCTGTTCTTTGATATTTATTTAATGCTAAATAGGCATCTAAATCAAATCTAGTAACCCCCAATTTCTCAACCCTTGGATTAAAAAAATTAGGAATAGGACTTAACCAATCCACAACATAATAGGCTTTCACCCCATATTTTTCTAAAGAATCCACATGCCCCTTTTCATGGAAATAAGTTGAAACTTGAACAAGATAAGGCAAAATAAAAAATATAGTTATAAATAAAAATGATGCGACAGTAAATACTTTCCACGCCTCTTTTTTAATATAATCCTCCATAAAACATTAAGATGAACGAGGTTTATAAAACTTTTTCAGAAACTACCCTTCTTCATCTGCAACACCACTAGATCCTACAAAGAAAATACATTCGTTATCTGGTAAATTTGGACTATCAATTAATTTTGCAACTCTTGAATTTTTCTTTCCCCTTCTTATATAAATTCTATAAGTAGATGCATGTCCAACAATATTTCCCCCAATAGCAGTGGTAGGATCACCAAACATCATTGCAGGATTTGCCATAACTTGATTAGTAACATAAACCGCCAAATTAAACTGTTCTGCCATCTTCATTAAACTGTGCATATATTTATTCAATTTTTGTTGTCTATCTGCTAATTGCCCTCTTCCAGCAAACTCTGCCCTAAAATGTGCAGTTAAACTATCAATAATAACAACTTTAACAGGCTCACCATTCTGAATTAATTCACCAACCTTATCAACTAATAACATCTGATGATCAGAGTTAAAAGCCCTAGCAACTAAAATATTTTTTAAAACTTTTTCAGAATTTGCACCCTTTGCTTCAGCAATTTGCTTTACTCTCTCAGGTCTAAAAGTACCCTCAGTATCTATATAAACAGATTTGCCCTCACAACCCCCCAATTCTAAAGGCAGCTGAGTATTTACAGCCAAACTCAACCCCAACTGAGTTTTTCCACTTCCATAACTTCCAAAAGCCTCTGTTATTGCCTTGGTTTCAACACCTTTTCCCCCAAGAAGATTATCAAACTCTTTACTTCCTGTAGTAATATAACAAATCTCCTCTCTTTTTTCAGCAAACTCTAATCCATCTTGAAAACCAAGATCCATCATTTTTCTAGCAGCCTGAATTGCTTTTCTTGCAGCAGCTTCACCTAATCCTGCCATTTCAGATAATTCTTTAGGACCCAATACTGCAATACCCATTAAATCAAAAATTCCTGCACTTTCAAGTTTTTCAACAGCTGCAGGACCCACACCAGGCAAATCACTTAATTTCGATGCTTCCTCTTTTTTAGCAACTTTTTTCTTAGCAACTTTTTTCTCTTCAACGTTTTTATCTTCAACCTTTTTCTCTTCAACCATTTTCTCTTCAACCATAAATCAAAAACAGAAATCCAATATATAAGCATTTACCTAAAAAATCATATATATTAAAAAATAGGGGATTTAGAAAGTTAAAAAAGAAAAATAAATAAAAACAATAAAGAATCTGCTAAAATCAAAATTATAAATAAACCATCTTCAACTCTTCCACCACTTTTAATAGGCCCAGAACTTCTAGCTCTCCAAGGCCAAAACGGTTGGATCCCATCCTTGGTGAATGAATCACAAATTAAATGAACCGAATAACCTATAAAAAATCCCAATGAGGCAATAGGCCAAATAAATGAAATAGCAATTGAAACAACAACTGCGAAAGTAAAACTATGAAGAATTCCCCTATGTTTCGTAAAAAACTGTAGAGGCCTAAAAATTAAATGCCTCCCCCAAGTTGAGAATCCAGAATCTAAATCCGGCAAAACCGTTGCAATCAATA
>Ga0075122_10003248_pt1 | contig 10272 bp, 14 predicted proteins | sample AntAceMetag02UKB_FD_69790 | JGI IMG/M metagenome (GOLD analysis project Ga0075122, IMG submission 69790) | Saline lake microbial communities from Ace Lake, Antarctica - Antarctic Ace Lake Metagenome 02UKB | ecosystem: Environmental > Aquatic > Non-marine Saline and Alkaline > Saline | place...
TCCGCACGAAGGCTCTCACGCGTATCTTTGCGTCTATGTATGTTTGCAACTTTACTCACAATTTTCCTTATTATTTTGCCTATTCCCATACTTCAATGAAAACCTCGAGAGAATCTATATAAGTATTACCAGTCAAGGCTGAATCAGCATCAGTGTTCTCGACCGAATCAGCATATATGAATTGAAGTCGTAAATGCCTATAACCTTCAAGACTGTCTATCTTATAAAAAGCACTATCATATATCCATGCAGCAGTAGCGTTAGTTATCGTATCCTCATTCATTTTGCGTTGCCAACCAGTATCAGCGGGAGTATCATCTATGGGCCTATGCGGAAAAGATGTCCACTTGATTATAACAGTATCACTTGCCATGGCAGTGTCAACATTATAACGTAATTTTATCTTTATCTTACTGCCATCAATCTCAAACCACTGCACAGCAGTATCACACAGATAAGTCTCAGGGGTAGTTGTATCATAAACATTTGTAATAGTCAAAAACTTGTGGAATGTTTCAAAATAACTACCATCAGAATACCCACCCATCGCCGAGGCCGACAAGGCTAAAACAGCTATGATGGCCACTAAAAATTTCTTCATAATTCTCCTATCCGGGGGTTGTTCCCTGTGGGTTCGACCCGCCTATTAATTGTCCCTGATTAGGGCCATCTTTTAAATTCGTAACATTACCAACACCAGTGTTACCCTCTTGCTCCAAGAATCCTTGGTGAGTCTTCACATGTTCATCGTAAGCTACAATAGCTTTCTCACTCATTTGGAAATTAGGATCTTTCGAATCAGCCGTGCCACGTTCCATGTGTATCTTTATGTGGAAAGCATGGTCGTCTTGCTCGTGGACCGGTTGCACAACACCCTGTTTCAATGCGAGATTCTCACGTTCAACGTCAGCTATCTTAACTTCCGGAGTTGGAAGTATCTTGTCAAGGTTTGGCATCTTGAGATACCAACCATAAGTTTTCATGAATTGATAACTATCCACCAATGGAGAGTTAATCCATATTGGCGCAGATTCGACAATCCTTCGAACAGCCAACGGCCTGTCCAATGATGAATTAACATCAATGGTAACTTCAAAGGCACGTTGCCAATCCATTGGCTTTATTACTAAATCCTTACCATCTTCGCTTGTGATTGTCTCTTGAACATGGCCAGCAAAGAAAGCCTGATATATAAGAAACTTCTGCCATACCGGTTGGATATATGATCTTGCTAGATTATCGACTATCTGCTTGATATCTCTAACGCCGGCTTGCTCGAGAGAATTAACTGCTGTAGCAGTCTCCTTTCTCGATGGATCATTGCCCTGAGTATAATCATTCTGAGCCATGGTCTGCTGGATATCTTGCTTAAGATCCTTAGACTGTTGGAAAGTATCGACAGGATTTGCCGCATGTGGAATGGGCTTGAAGACAGAATCGACACCGGTAGCTCCGGATGCCGCAAGATTGACAGTAACAATACTACCACCAATATGTTCTATTTGATCAGGCATGTCCGCAGTCGCAGCTAAATCTGCAATATACATTGGATAAGCCTGATGATTGGATATGTCGAGTGATTGATTACGCTTAATGAATTGTTCAATCGCTAAATCCTCAACCGGTTCAACAAGCCCCATAGTAAAGATTCTATTAAATTCATTGTCTATCGATCCAAGATCAAAAGTTTCCCACCCTGGAACCGGTAGATCATTATTCCTCGCCTCAAGCAGAACAGACCGGTTACCTATCTTAACAATCAAATCCTTAAATTCATTGTCAACACGGAATTGACCACGAATCTCTATAACCTCAACAGGGACATCACCATAGGGCGACTTCTCCTGATCCGGCCTTTGGTCGGCAGGTATGTCGTCTAGTGTAAATTCATAGTATTTATGATAATCAAAAGCACTATTTTCAAGTTCCTTCTTCTCGAACTTGATTGAGTTGGTTGGATCTTCATTTAACATCAATAAATCGGAAAGATTTTGCTTCACGTGATATCCCATTATCCGGATATCTCTACGATTCTCAGCCTTATCATCGATTCTCATTCTTCGAATATCTATACCGATACATCTCGGATAACTTGAAACAGGTTGATATTCCCATCTGATGTTCTTAGCTGAGTCGAGCTTCGGTAGGTTTGTCTTCGGGTCCAACAGTGGAACTCTACGATACTGAGTATGCCACTCTGTCATACAAGCAGAAATACCAGCCTTAAATATCTGGTCATTTACTTCATCTGATTCATGTTTGAATTTAGAGACATCAATCATAGATGAGAGTTTAGTTTCCTGTTTGTCGATGACTTCGTTACGTTTGTTTGGTTGGCCGGCAAATGAAACTTTACCATAAGGTTTGTCAGCAAAGAGCAATTCTTTTACTTGAGCCTTTATAGATCTAAGATTATTATGAACATCCGGAGGAACAAGCGCTGATCTATCATCGATATTATTAAATTCAGCTTCAAGATCTTTTGGTAGCTTGACATGATATAATCTATCATAATCATTAACACGACCAAAAAATGGGGACATCTTCGTTGTCGAATTATCCCAAAATTGCATGCCTTGACTAAGTATCTCCTCTAACTGCTTGTCAGAGAATGGTTTGGTTTTATCAGCTATAATGCCACCTCCTTAAAGGTTGTGGTTTACTAACTTACAAGGGAACTTTATATCCCTAAGCGACAAATATAATACATTTAGGTGGAAAAGTCAAGGGAAAATGCACAATTATTGTGCAATGCACAGAAATAGTGCAATAAAAAAAACCCGGCCACTACACCGGGTCAAAAAGAAAGGAGGAAGTAAGTTATTCGCAGTTATATTCTTTTGCTATTTCTCGTAATTTAATTATAGCATCATCAAGAGTTAAGGCAACATACTCTTTCCGGTTCGGCATAGTGAAAGATAGATAAGTCTTTATCACGAATCCATTTTCCACAATAGACATTTCAACTTTATCAAGCCGCTCCTTCTGAGTCTCCGTCATTCCATCGTCTGGCCCCATTCTTTCTCCTTAATTAAAGATTATTTGTTTAGTTTTTCCACTTGATTCTCAAGTTCTCTGATCGCCTGCTTGTCCTCGCACATAAAGAATCCGAGGATCAAGATTATTATCATCGGGATAATCTTCTTAAAGTAATATAAGGCTTTGTCTTTGAGAATCTTCATTAATCACATCTCAAGCAATAGCCACATTCACATCTCATCTGTCCAAACACTGCTACGCGAGAGCATTGTGGACAGTGTTCTAATTCTTCAGGTGGTTTCGAATAATCATCATTTTTTTCCCACCTGGGATCTTCTACAATCAATTTCTTTTCTATGTCCCTATCCTCCAATTAGTTTTACCAGCTATCGATTTCTTGTTCTTCCTCTTGCTCTTTTTGTCTTGAGCCTTTTGCATGTAAATAATAATGTCATATCCAGACGTTATCATCTGCAAGGCGTCCTGAGCATGGCTATATTCATTTTTCTCAGGTTCCTCACCTTTCTCTGGATTTTGAATTAACTTCTCTATCTGTGGATAACAATAACCACCAAGGAAGCCATCGACTAGATCAGCACAACCCTTTCTGCTTATTATCATTCCAGAGTTACCATCAGCGCGAAGTTTTAATGCTTTTCTAACTGAACCCAATCTAGCGGCGTTCTCTATTTTACCCTTGAAAGCTTGTTCCCTAGCAAGTATACCAGTCTGAGGATTAAACAGTGAATCATAATCTGAAACATGGCCACCCTTAGATTCAGAGCTATATCGCTTCATTGAATCCGGTGGCACGAAATGAATGAATCTTGCATCAGGAGGGAAGAATGTTGAACGGATCTCTTTCATTCGTTTACCAAAGTCACTGATCTCTTCATCGTTACCGGTCGTAGCGTAAAAGCCAATCAATTGATCTTGAGCATTCATCTGCCCAATAACATAAGCAGGAAAATGATAACCCATGTCCCAACCTTGAAGAACGGGGCGGGCTGGGTTGTATTCAGGAGGATCGAAGTCGGCACCAAGTAAGTTGGCTGTCTCATTAAAATCCTTGCTAAAGACCGGTCGACCGGCAGCAGATGTAAATGATAATCGATACTCACGGTTGATGGATTGTTGATCCATACTGCCAGTATTCCCGTCAAACCATTCCTGGTCGTGTTCAGGGTTAGCCTTCCAACCTATCCTCATTCTCGTTACACCCGAGAACTCCTTGTCTGGATCAGCGAATATCCTATAAAAGAAATTACCCTTGCCATTAGGAGTCGAGACAGCTATCATCTTACCGTTCTTACCCAACGTAGGTTTAGCACCGGTCCATGTGGTTCTAGCAAATGCCTGGAAAGCCATCTCATCGAAAAGCATCTCGGAGAACCCATAGGTTCTCGGTCCGGCCGCTTTTAATGAGAAACCTTTTATGGCTCCTCCAAGTTTAAACTCTATCTCCATCTTGTTCTTGGTTACAATCGGGTTAAGTTCCTTCAACCACTTAGGCATACGTTCCCATACATCAGTCAGATGTCGAATGTTATCCTTAACAGCGTCTTCATCCACGGAGAGGATTGCCGCACGAAAGGCGGTTGGACAGCCAGGTATTCCCATACCAGTGAACTGAGCCTTCCAAAGAAACCTTAGAATCACTGTCCATGTAATCATAAGCCTACGAGACTTCAGGACAACAATAGTATTCTTTTCGTCCATTGTTCTAGTGAATGAATGTAGATATTTAAACTTCTCGGGAGTAGGAAAGAATCTTACAGTCTCATTCTCCTCGTCCTCGGTAGCGACATAGTTCGGCGCCCAATACCAGAAGTCAGTAGCCATCTGGTTTAGGACAATGTGGCCGGCTTCAGTGGTTAGGTCAATCTTAGTCGTCATTTAATATTGTCCCTCTAATCCCTTTGCTATGACATAAAACCACGACAAAATACCATGTAGAATCATCCATCCTATCGATTTATTAAAATGCCATGATAATATCATGGCCATAATAGATCCAAAACCGAGACCATTATATGTAATTGCTTCCTTACTTGACATCCATCTTCTCTATTTGATAGGGCTCACCACAGTCAGTGCAGAAGTGTGAGGCGGCTTTGAGTGCTAATTCTAATTCGAATTCATAAGCTTCCTGACTATATTTAATCCTGACACGATCAAAAGATTCCCACACATTAAGCATAAAACCCAAGGCATAAGGAGCGCCAGTTCCAATGGCGCAATAACTGTCAACAACCATAACCGAACCATTCGATTGAATGTTGTAGAGGTTGCTATTAAAGGCTAATAGAAACTCACCACACAGACAACCATCATCATGTTCACTAGCCTTGTTATCGTCAAGTAGCTTTTTTAAGTCGAGAGCAAATTTGTCTACGCTACTATCAAAGCATAGCTTATCAACGAGCGGTTTAGCCAATTGCATCATGAGAGGAAAGCCAGCGTAACCTATCATGGCTTGCTTGGCTTTATATATCTTTTTAACACCAGATGGAAATATATCTGAGCCAGATGTGGCGCGTCCATCAGCACCCATCCATATAGTGTCGGCTGTTTTCCAGGCTATTACTACTGTCATTCTCCTCCTACTGTGTTAATGCCCAATCTTCAAAGTCGTCACAGAAGCGCTTGGCATCCTCATACTTTTCCCAGCGCTCCTTGGATACTCCTATTACTACACCATCGCAAGTGATGTTGTCATGGTATTCCCATAACTCAACTATCTCACCCCTACGCCCGCTGATAGCAATGTCAATTGAATCGTCAGACATTATGCAGATGACCCTTCGCCCCAAGTTGGATCAGGTGAACTAGAAGATCCATCGCCGTCAGAGGATAGTTCAATGATAACAACGGCCATGCCCTTCTCGCGGATATCAGAGAAGATTTGGTTCGTCTGAGCTTTGTGGCAAGCATCGGCACGACACTCAATAAGATTCTCGACCTTAGTGATATTATTAACGCAAACCTTGTTCATACTGAAATAACCATCGCAATGATCGATTGGTTCGTGAGATACCCAAGTAGGTTCGACCTTGCAATTTTGATCGTCAACATCATAGTGACTACAATTATGACAAGCCCTGACATCTGCACGGTTTAATTCCGGGTTAAACATTCTCTCTCCTTTTTTATCGTTATCTAAGTTAAATTCTGCTGCTATGTCGTAAGAAACTGAGCTGTTTATTGCATCGACAATCTCCGCATAATTACAAGGACGACCACCTAATAAGGATTCAGTAGTGGTCTGTTGGTCTGGTCCCTTGGCTATGTCAGGTAGGCCGGCGCCTTGTTCCCATCGTTCTATAAAGGTTTGCATACCCTTTAGTTGCTGTTCCTTGAATTCGTTCATTGAACGACCTCAATCAATGGCACAGGTGAATCAGAGAAGGTTCTAATCATCCCGCTCTTTTTTGAAATAATCTTACTACCGTTGACCATTTTTACGTCGTCACCCAGCTTCCATGGTTTAGATGCTAGGTAAGTTCTAATAGTATCGATCTCCTTCATGAAATGAACAGGTCTATTTACACAGAAAGGTTGGAACTGAAGCCAGCCAGGAGTGAATAGACGAGAACACAGAGAGTTGAGGGACTTGAGAGTGAGTTGTTTTTTAGTCTCAGTCGAGGATTTCAATGTCTGCATCTATTGCGTTCTCCTTTAAATCGTTCATCTTTTTTATATGCTTACTCAGCTCCTTTAATTTACTAGATATGTCCTCGTTTGTCAAGGGAATATCGCTGTCAGAATCTTTTTTATGAAAAATAGAGATGAAATTGACTGAGGGGCTATTACTACTATCAGTGCTACCCCCAACAGTCGTTACCCCCATACTCTTACAGTAACTAGCTATAGCGATACCATTAGAGCCAATACGATAGATCAAGTCCTTAGCTTCACGTTGAGCTATCAGGGCTAGTGCGCTGTCATTAGCATCAATAGCATCATTGAGCATTGTCCAGGCCCTATCCAGTAGCACCTGTAGCTTGTCCTCTAGCTGATAGTGTTTGTCTACTCTCTGTCTACTTATGCGGTCAAGGTCTTTAGTTAGTTTAGCTTTGGCTATTGCTGCCTGTTCTTGCTTCATAGGTTGGATAGCATGAGACAGTGCTGACCTACCTATGTCTAGCTGTTTAGCTATGTCTGTCACTGTCTCGCCTAGTGCTAGTAACCTACCAGCATCAGCTAGGTTAGCGGGTGTTAAGTTACCACGTTTCTTTTTATGTTGCTGTAGTGACTTGGTAGTCATATTGTATACTTTCTGTCTTATTTACATCTGCCATATTGTCATACTATCTGCCATATTGACAGTATAACTAATCTTACTATATTTGTCAACAACTATTTGACTATATTAATAACTCCGCTAGCACCTCCCCAATAACCTCTTGAACCACAACAAACTCGATGACTTCGCATCTTGTTGCATACTTATTTAGGTATAAGACTAGTATAGTCCTGCTTATTGTTACATATAGACTTATACGATTTATTGAAATATTACTGTTTTATTCCTTATAATTGACGTTATTAATAACAGGCGCAACAATAAACCTTAAATGATTGAGGTATTAAATGACTAAATTAAAACTAATTGAACTACTAGACGAAACAGCACTGTTTCAAAACTACGAAATACTTGAGATTGTCAAACATTGCGGACAATACACAATAGGCAATGCAATTATCGCTTGTGAAGTTATAGGCATTGAATTAACTGGGAATGATATCGACATAATGATATTAGACAGAACTAACGACTCTAAATAACTGTCGTATAATAGAGTAAAGAAAATAAACCTTTAACTATCGAGGTATATAATGAAACTACCTAAAAGTTGTTACAAGGAAACTTCAAAGTATATTGGACTAGCGGAACTTGACGAGTCAGTTGTATACTTTGAGAAACGAGGAGACTATCTTATTGCCGGAACTGGTTGTAATACTGGTATAATTCCACAATATAAACATAAGATGGACGACTGTTTCAGTCTGGATGAAAATTTACAAGTATTTATTGAAACTATTCTCGAAGATAACAAATAACCACGCAACCAACAAATAAACGAGGTATATTATGAAACAAAAACAAGTCAATATCGACTGGACAAGTCAAGAAAGTATTAGAAAGGCAGTTTGGGAAAAGGATCAATTGGAACACAATGGCTGGACATTAACACAAACATTGTCCGGCATATCAAGCGCAACCTTAATCTATACCAAATAACTAAATAACTGTCGTATAATAGAGTAACAAAATAAACCTTTAACATGAGGAAAGTATGTTATCCAAACTAATTGACGATAGGTCAAAGCTCATTAAGGCCCTGAATCTATCCAAGGACAAATTGACACAATCAGAGATTAATTGTCTAAACTTGGCTATTACTAAAATAGAATTAGACAATAAAAGCTATTTGTCATTATCTCAAGATTGCGCTAATAAAGTCTCGTTCTATCGTAACGACAGTCCTTATGAAGTCACTTATAATCATAAGGTAGGTTATTATACTAAAAACAACTTAAACAATAACAAGCGATTAAGGACTAAATTGGGCCGATATTTTAGACGTAATTTAGGTATTTGCAATCTTATGTTATCCGATGAAACATTAGCAACAATTAATAGCGTAGTCTTTGCGATTGCCAATCCTGCCGATTGCGATATTGAAATATTAACAGGTAAGGACATAACGCAAGCTTATAGAAATAATATCGGCGGAACTTCCTGCATGACTGGCGGTTGTGCTGATTATGTTGAGCTTTACGAATTAAACCCTGATGTAGTTAGTTTATTAATTTATCGTAATGGCGTAACAGCTAGAGCGTTACTCTGGAATTTACCCGATGGCAACAAATATATTGATAGAATCTATCCGAATGATGGTTATCATGTTAACGCACTTAATACGTGGGCGGAAAGTAAAGGTTATCTAACTAGACGCGATCAATCTTTACCGTCTAGTATCACAACATTATTATCGAATAATAAAGAATATTCATTTGATATGCGATACAGGGATCATATTCCTTATATGGACACGTTCAATCATGGCGAAATAATAAATGACAATATTATAACAATCTCCAATACATTTAATGGCATTGAACTAGATTCGACAAATGGAAACATTCCAGGCGAATCGGACTATTGTTGTGAGGGCTGTGCATGTAATATATCCGAAGATGAAATTTTCTATGTTGGTGATTATGGCTATTGTGAAGATTGCTATTCTGAAAATTTTAGTCGATGCGATAATTGTGATGAAAGTTTTAGTAATGATGAAATTCATTCCGTTAATGGCCGTCATGGCGAAGAGTATGTTTGTGAATGTTGCAGATGTAATAATTTTACAGAATGTGAGGATTGTGGAGAGTATTTTCTGAATGATAAAATAACTGAATTATCTAACGGAGACTGTATTTGTAGTTCATGCTTAGAAGATAATTACTCTTATTGTGAAAAATGTGAAGAATATGAACTAAGTGGCGACATGATACAAATAGAAGATATTGCCGAGTATTATTGTATAACTTGCGCAAGGGATCATTACTACTTTTGTGCAAAATGTGAGAAATTCTATGAAGAAAGTGAGTCTATAAATGGCAAAGACTATTGCGAAGATTGCGCGGAAACAATCAGAGAAGACAATAAAAAAGTTGCCTGATAGCCATATAAACAAGTTATTTGACAGGCGACAGCTTAAGAAACGATGCTATCAGTCTATTGGCGACATTATGGCAGAGATTGGCGGTATTGTAATTGGTGAAATAGGCAAACAATATGCCTATAAAGATAACGACAGTTCTATCTTATTTGTCGCGCATTTAGATACAGTTCAACAATGTAATCACTTTCAGGAAATAAACGTATCTGGTGACAATCTGATATTTAATGCTAAATTAGACGATAGGCTCGGAGTTTATACAATACTTGACCTATTACCCAAGCTAGGCATAACAGCCGATATATTGTTTACCGAAAATGAAGAAATAGGACAAACGACTGCCGAACAATTTAAGACTGACAAAAAATATAACTGGATAGTTGAATTTGATAGAACCGGCGCGGATGCAGTCTGCTATTGTTATGACTTTGACAAAGAATTAAAGCCTTATTTTACAATTGGACGTGGAACGTTCTCGGATATATCTGTCTTAGAATCGCTAGGATGTAAAGGGTTTAATATTGGCATAGGTTATTACAATGAACACAGCCAAAGGGCTTATATGGACGTTTCAGAGTATATTGAACAGATGGCTAGGTTTATTAGA
>Ga0075122_10003250_pt1 | contig 10267 bp, 7 predicted proteins | sample AntAceMetag02UKB_FD_69790 | JGI IMG/M metagenome (GOLD analysis project Ga0075122, IMG submission 69790) | Saline lake microbial communities from Ace Lake, Antarctica - Antarctic Ace Lake Metagenome 02UKB | ecosystem: Environmental > Aquatic > Non-marine Saline and Alkaline > Saline | place...
GCATATTTTGTGCCAGTTAAGATAGTTATACTAGTTAAGTAATTATATGCAGTTAAGTAAGTTAAGTAATTTAGAAGTATAAAAGTGTTTTTCAAAAATAATGGTTTTTTTGGTTTTCTTTTTGTGACTGCAGATCCGTGTAACTGGCTTAACCATCTTACAACTCTCGTAACCCAGTATACTATTTTGTAAACAGGTATAGTTAAGCAAGTTAAGCAGGTTTGCAGCACATTGTCTAGCTTTTTTGAAATATTAGAAATTGTATATTCACTAGAATATATATTGGAGTATTTATATTCTGTAGCATACTCTTTTTTACGCAGATTTTCTACTCTGTAATGATTATTTTGTATCATATAGTTTCTCCCACTCTGGTAGGTTAGTGTTTGATATACTAGTTGGTTTGTAGACCATAACAGGTCTGCTGTTGCCGTCTCTTTGCTCATGCTTTATTGAAAGCAATCCAAAACTTACTAGATTTTTTAGATAATCATACATTGTTGGTTTAAGACTCACATTAATTCCGTGGTTCATTGAATAAACATGAATCTCTCCAGCTGTGAACCACTTCTCCTCTTCTAATTTGCTTTTGTCATCAAATTCAATATTATCTGTGTGCCATTTCTTACATAACTCATACAATTTTTCTAAGTTATGAGTTAATGGTGGTACTAATAGTCTTAATTTGTTTAATGAGTATCTCATTATCTCATAATCTTGTTTTTCTGCAATGACTGCTTTGTTGCCATTTCTTTTCCTTTGGTGTTGATGGAAGGATGCAGAACATTTCACCAAATCTAACATAGTTTTGAAATATCTTCTTAATCTAATATCTTTTGGCATGTATTTTAGTAATTTATCTGCCCAAGGAACTTCAACATTAACTCTTTCTAATTCTTTTAATGATTCTAAGTATATTGGTGAGTACTCAATTTTCTTTACACCTTGTGCTTGTAAAGCTTGGTATTTTAATATTTGCTCTGTTTGTTTTTCTGACTCATCTAGGGTTATTGAAATAAATCTATTTGTGATTTCATTGTTTGGTTGACTATTTGCCGTAGTAATCATAAACATGGGTTTTCCAATAATAGTTATCTCTAAGGCTTTTGCATCTTTCACTATAATTGCTTTAGATCCTTCGGAAATCATAACTTTAAATGTTGACCCATCAATCAACTTTTGACTTATGTCTTGCAAGTATAACATCTTCCCATCCCAAGTCCAGTCTGGGAACAAAGCACTTCTTTTCCAATATGTAAATCCTTCTGGCGTGATTTTTGTGAGCGTTTCTTTTATATCTAGTGGAAATATATCATATATTGCTTTGCAGATATAATCTTTACCGGCACTAGATCTTGCATTTACAAATAGATTAGGAAGACCTTTAATATTCTTAACAAAGATACTGCTAAGACATAGGAATATAGCATGCTTACTTGCATCTTCTCCAACTATTTTTTTAGACAACTCTTTCATATATGATTGCCATATACCTGGATGCTTCAAAAATTGTAATCTCTCTTGGTCAGTTGTTGCTGAAGAATCTGTTTCTTTAATACCGTGTTTTACTTTATAGAAATTGTGTATGATATCAAAGGCTGGCATAAAGCTGCAGCCTTCTTTCTCCATGACAAGGTTAAAAATATCTCCGCCGGCAGAACAATGGAAGCAATTCCAAACATGAAGATCATTGTCAAAGCTTAAGCACCTGCCACCAGCAGAACTATGGAGAGGACAATTGGTTGGATTCTTAGAAATGTCCACCCCATAATGTTCAAGCATTTCACTAACTGATACTTTATCTTTCCATTGTTGATATTGAGGATCTTTGCTTAGTTTGTGCATTTTTTTAAGCTTCCGCTTGTTTTCTAATGCACCAAAGCTGTACGGTCCTAATATTGATCTTAATTTTTTACCATCAATATAAGCAATGTCAATGTCTTTCAAAACTTTATATTCCTTACCAGAAGGATGAATTGAAGGTGGAATCACTACTTGCCTGCCAGTTCCCTGGACATCAAATAGAGTATCTTTATTCTTGTCAAGTGCCTTCCAACTACCAGGATCATCTGTTATAAAATATAAATGTAGAAGTCCCTTGCCGCCGGTCTGGACTGTAAATGTGTTGGGCAGGAGTGGGATTAAAGCATTCATTGTTGTGGCTTCATCAAAATCTATGATAACCAGATTGCCGAACCCACCAATAATTCCAATGTTGCCTTTATGTTGCTGGACTTCAGGATCATCAAATGTTCTACCTTTAGTCCACTTTTTTTCAATCGGTGCTTTGCCTTTCGGTGCTATCAGAACAAACCTAAACTCATCATTTTTGAGTTTGTCTGGAATATTCATTCAAACACCTCTGAAATCTTGACTATAGCCCTTTTGCCAATAGTTATAATTTTATCAGTGTTTTCAGCAGAAATTGTAACTGTGAATTCATCTTTTTCTATAATATAGCCTTTGATAACTTTTGTGTTTCTACCGTCCTCATAAACTATCTTGCTTTTTATTTTTTCCAATCTACTTAACTCCGCTCCGCTCCATATTAGAAATATGAACCTATTTTCAGAGATACTGCTGGTTATATAAACCTTTATACTAACTGTTGAATAATTACAGGAATATTTAAATATATAATGTAATATATATAATACGGTATCTATATATTTAAATATTATCTTATTTCAGAAGTCTAAATATGGTACAAATGAATATTAGACCGGACGTTTATAGAGACTTAGTTAATTTAAGAGCTGAGTCGGTCCAAGCAAGAGAAGGCAAGCCAATATATTTTAGTGACATGATTGAGTTGCTGATGAAACATGTGGATGAGGACAAATTTGTTGAAGCTATTAAGAAAGTAGTCAACACAAAAGAGAGAGGAAAAAAATAAACTGGTGATGAATTTTGGAGCAAAGTTACACGGTAGAAAAAGAGAGTAATGACTATAGGATTGGATTTATATCAAAGTCTTTGAAGATTAGAGATATGCTGGTAAGTAGAGAGAGTGTTAGATTTTTTTGCAATGCTTTGCTCAAAGTCAACGGTCCTGGAGATTATGGTGCCTGTTTGGTTGACAAAGTGGAGCTTCAATCTTATTTGTGGCGGCATATACCTCAACCCAGCAACTTTAAGATAACAGTAACTTCTAAGCATACTACACTTCCGGAGTTAGACAAATTATATGCGGCTCTTTTCCAGGGCGGTGTTAACAAAAAATATTATTATGAATACTATATTCTGCCATTAAAAGTACTGGAGCACAATAATGTTATTGAAATGAGTAGAAGTGAATTTGTGTTTAGTCGGCCAGATCTTAAGAGATTTATGAAAGGGGTGTTTGGTAAAAGTGGCAATAAATAGTATAGCCAAGGGCAAGGACTTTGAGCGGAAGGTAGCACAATTATTGACTAAGCGGTTCGGGGTTAAGTTTGCCAGGACACCTCGTTCCGGTGCTTTTGGTACAACAAGTAAGATTAATGCTTATAAAGGTGATATATTCACTACATCTAAGCGGTGGAATGAGAAATATAATGCCACAATAGAATGTAAATCCAGGAAAACCCCAATAACATTGGAGCAATATGTTAGATATTTAATAGGCCTGGACGGAGATATGTTGAAGTGGGTTAAGCAATGTATAAGACAGTCCACTAATGGTAAGGACAATTATTCCGATTTTTGGTTGATCTTTAAGTACAATTTTTCCAGTGAGTTTATAGTTGTTGGCAAGAGAATTAATAATACTTGGGTGATCACAGACCCAATATTTTTGAACACATACTTACAAAAAATAGTGACTTAGTAACTTAGTAGTAACAACATGAGGTGCAAAATCAAAAAATATAAGAGGGATATAGATACTCTGCTTAGGGAGAGAGTGCTTGAACGTAAGTGGAAGATAAACACAAAGGCACTATTTCTAAAAGTTGTTGACATGAATGGGTTTGATTATGCAATTCTGCTGTATGCTTTTGAGCGGTCAATGGAACTGAACAACCCGGACTTTCTTAAAACCAACATGATGTGGGATTTGAATTTAACCCCAAGTTTTTATAGCCGGCTTTCTGAATCCGTAGATAAGTTAGTTTCAAAGGGATTTATATTAGAGAAGTGTATTTCAAGGCGGCCATCACTAAAAAATCCGCGGATGAGTTACAGCTTATCTCCCCCAGGCCATATATTCTGTGAGAGCTTTACTAAGATAAAAAAATAATAATTTCTGTAATAAACATTTAATAACAGTCTGAGCTATGCTTTTCTCATAGAATACATGGAGGTGTAAATTCTATGAGTAAGAAGAAACCAATAAGCGCAAATAACATTTTTGCAGCAATTGCTGTTGTGTTAGTGCTCTTAGTAGGAATGATTGGATATATGGCTTTTGGTCCTGATGCAGCAAGTGTATCTGGAAAGACAGCACAAGTCCAAGCAGGCAGTTGTCCTGATACGTTGGCAACAACTTTCAGCGGTGATTGTATTAACCAGATAAATGCATCAGCAGCAGATTATCTTGCTTGTGCAGTTAAGATGGTACCAGACAGTGATTTTAGTAAATTCACAGCTTATACCGCAGCAGCTAGTTCAACAAGAACAACTGGTGTATCATTAAAATGTGGACACAACTATGTCGCTTATGGAACAGCAACAATAGATTCAGTTAATTCATTTGAACCAATTGCAATTGGAACACTTTCTGGTAATTCAGAAGAACATATTTTCCAAGGCACTGAGTTCAGTGCATTAAAGGCAAATGCTTATGATAATCTAAACAAAGCTTTTGTTTATGATGACTCAGATGCAACAGCAAGTGACCAAGAAAGCTTAGCAGTAGGCTTTAAGAGTACAACAGACAATGCCACAGCAACAGCTCTTGGCGTCGGTGGTATTCTAGATTGGAGCTTTACAGTATCAACAACTGGAAGTGTCGGTCAATTTGGTGACAAGGATGTCGGAATCTTTGTAGCACTAAATGCAGACAAATCAGATTACGAAATTCCATCTTTATACTTTGATGGCCTAATGCTATCAGATATTAAAGGATCTGGAGTTATGAGTAATGATGATGAATCAGCAATGAGTGGTTATGAATATATTTACCAGATACCTGACAATATAAGAGTACAGCCAAGAAATGTACGATTAGTTGTTCAAGGTAAATCAGGAGTTAATCCTGATGTAGATATTGTGTTGAAGTTTTGTGCTAAGGGTTACTACATTTCAGCAGACGGATTTACTATAAAGAAAGACTGCTTTAATGATGCAACTGCAACAGAGATTGCAACTGCAACTCCGCAAACTTTAACCTTGGATATTTCATAAACATCCAACAAACTTTTTTATTTTTTTTTTTCATTGAAAATCGGCTGCTTCTATAGCAATAAATAATAAAGTTTAAATATATATCAAAATCATTTAGTTCTCATATGTTAGCTTTATATATGGATTTAATTTAAAATAACTCTACAAAGAATATAGGTGATACTATGGGAAAAAAGGTAATTATGAGCATTCTTACATTATTGTTGTTGGTTCAACTTGTTTCTGCTGCTACTCCTAACCCAGGTCATGATGCTAGTTCCGTAGGCCCAGGCACATTTGCGCTTGGTGATTATATATTCCCAGGTAATGTAGATGTAGAGAATTTGACTGCTTCCGGTACAGGGGCATTTGTTACTATAGATACAGGGCAAGGTGCTAATGAATTATATGATATGGACCAAAATGTGTTAGAAACTTCAGAAGTAATTTTTAATACAGTTCATGCTCATTCAAGTGCCAGTGAAGTCATATTATTAGTTAATCAAACAAGTAGTGGTAATGTTGATTTAATGAGAATTGTCGGCGGTGCAGGAATGGGATTATTGATTGATGTTGGTGGTTCAACAGGTGCTTCTATTCAAATGAATACTCCTGCTACTATGACAGGACTAACAACAAATGCAAAAATTCAATCTGCATTTTTAAATGTAAATTCAACAGATGATTTCAGTTTTAGTGTTAATTCTGGTGCAGATGCAACAGGCTCAGTTCATGTTGTAAGAGATACTGGAAGCTTAGAAACAGCAGGACCAGTGGTATTAATTCACCAAGACCAAGCAGGAGATGACCAAGATGTTCTAAAAATTCAGAATGATGGAACAGGTGCACTAGCAACATTCACAGAGTCAGCAACTTTCTATTTTGATATTAATACTGCCAGTGATGGTTCAGGCTCAGTACATATTTTAAGAAATCACGGAAGCTTAGATACAGCAGGTCCAGTTATGTTAATTCACCAAGATAGTGCTGGTGATGACCAGAATGTTTTAAATATTCAGAATAACGGAACCGGCACAGCATTAAGCGTTGTTGGTGGCACTGGTAGAAGTGTATATATAAGTAGTGGTGGAGATTATCCTTCAATTGAGATAGATTCAGTCACTACAACAACACCGGCACTTAAGATCAATGATGTTGTGAGTAATAAGGCCATTGCAATAAACACAGGGGACAAATTTTGTGCAGATAATGAGACAACCTGTAATTTTGGTTTATACTTCAATGGCACACACTTCATATCAGGATTCATTGGGTGATAAAATGAAAAGAAGATATATAGGAATAATACCAATTTTATTGTTCTTACTTATTGGAATAATAGTTGTAGGAGCAGACATTCAACCTCAAGTAATTAAAGCTAGTAAGATGTCTACTGATGCAATATTTACTGAGTTGAAATATAATGATGATTTCAAGACAGAAGCTGTCTTTACTTTAAATAGTCCAGCTTTGGTATCATTACCTAAAGAAAGATTGACTTTTGATTTTATTGAAATTTGTGGTAAAGTTAAATCATACGATGTTTTAGTTTGGCAGAGTTGTCCTTTTGAAAATAATACTAATGTATATTATACTGAAAGTGTTTGTAATGATGTTCTTAGTAATATCACTAAAACAATAGAAAAAGTTTGTAGGGATAATCAGGTTTTGAATTATACAGAAACTAAAATATATTATAAGATGGATTATTGTGCCAGTGATTATATTGTATCTGGTAAAAGCGATTATAAAATTGATGCAGATATAGAATGGGAAAATTGTGGAAATGGTTGGGGTTATGAGATTGATTGGGTACCATCTTTAATAGATGAAAAAATTGAATATACAAAAGATGAATGGGCCTGGTGGAACGCAACTTGGGATTACAAGAAAAATATTACATTAACTAATATTTCACATACAATTGAACCTGTTGTAATTACTTTATCATCAATTTGTGGTGCTAATTGTAATGCTAATTTTTCAGATATTAGGGTTTATGATGAAACAAACGCTATTGATATTGATTACGAATTTCTTAATATAAGTTTATTTCATACAAAAGGAACTGCAATGATACCATATTATATTCAATTTATAGTTCCAAATGCTTCACATAATAATGTAATTTATTATGGAAATGCAAATGCAATTAATGTGGACACAAAAGTATTCAATTTTACTTATGCTTTTCCAATAGGACAGAACCAAGGATTTACAGGTGCAAACACAAACCCTTCTGACAATAGATATATTAATGATGGAGTTGGAAATATTTCCATGTATACAACAAATACAGGAGCGGTATTTGTTAATTTAACTGAAAGAGGACAAAATGGTGACAGATTTAGTTCTGTATATTTTTATGATGAAGATACTAATGATTTTGGTAGAAGTGTTTATTGGTCACTATCTCCAACTATTGGTTGGGGTATATCTTATGATGATAATACAGGACAACCAACCCATTATGCACTTCATACGGTGGTTTGGTATATGGGTCCTGTAAGGTCAGCAAATTGGCATGTGGTGGAAATAGAAGCAAATTTTTCAGTAGATAGCCAAGTTACATTTGATAAGTCATTTGTAATTACAACATCTCAATCAAATTCTCTTAATTTTATTGATAGAATTAGTATAGCAATGCAATTCTCTGGTGGTGCAAATTATAATGTAGATAACTACAGGTCATCTCCAAATAGATTTGAACAATATTTAATCCCAAACATTCCAACATTGGGTGCAGAAGAAACTAATGTAGTTATTAATACAGCTCCAGAAACTCCTGCAAATTTAACTTGGGTTACAGAAGGTGGAGTAGTTAATGATGTATCATTATTATATAATGAGCAAATAACTGAAGTAAATGTTTCTGCTTTTGATACTGATAGTTTTGACCTTAATGTTTCAGTTCTTTTATTCAATCCATCTGGTACATTAGTTTTTACAACAAATTTAACAAATACAACTGCAACAAGTTGGAATGGTTCTTTGAATTATATTTTGAATGTAGCAGGAGATTGGAATTTAACTTTTAGTGCTTATGATGGAGAAATTTATTCCAACAATTCGGTCATTGTAGCTGTTACTACTACAGTTCTCAATACTACAAGTGGGTGGTATGGATTTACATTTGAAAGCATACCAGTTTCTGCAGATTTCGCAGATATTAGAGCTTATAATTATGAAATTGTAGAAATAGAAGAAGATATAAACAATTTTAATGCAAATTGGACAGATATTTTAGTATCAATAAATAAATCGTATGATGAAAACATAAGAATTGGTTTAAATTTAGTATTGTCTTTTAACTACACCAATACAACAAGATTGGCAGAACTAGAGAGTGATATTACAAGTACTCTTGGGGATTTAAAAACTGACCCTTATTCAATTACAACAGAATATATTACTTTTGAAGTAGAAGATATTGCTTTGTATAATGATAGTAGTTTGACAAATGTTTTGAATAATTTAGCAGAAGAAACAATTGATGCAACAGATAATAAATTTCCAGTATATTCTAAAAATTACAATAGCTCTGCTCTTGATAGTTCATATATTTTAACTACTGTATTTTTGTATTTAGATTATGCAAATGAAACAGATTTAATTAATGCAGAGACTGTGTTATTGAGAAATACAACAAATTTAAATAGAATATATGTTAATTTACCAACTGTATTAAGAGATGTAGCAAAAACTTATCAAGATGAAATTTTAACACAAATTAGAGGAGTCCCTGCAGGAAATAATAGTTTATCTGATACAAGAACAGCTGAAATTAATACAGTGACAGATGATATTGTTGTATTTAATAACCAAAGTTCAGAACAAGAGTTTACTATTACTGTTTTAGAGTTTATAGCTTGTAACAATACAGATTTGTGGGACTCAACCAATAAGTTGTTGCTTGAATCTGATACTGATTTAGTTTTTAATGTTAATGTATCAAGATATAGTGCAGTGTTATTATTTTGTGAAGATTTGAGTCATATTCAATTAACTTCAAATAATGAAGGAACTGTGTATAAAACAGCAGTTGGCACGGTTGATAACTTTAATTATACAGATGGAACTTATAGTGATGCATTCGCTATTGCAGAAGAATATGATGCAAAAATAGAATTAAATGACCCACATTTTACAAGAAATAAATTCATAACTTATTATGGTTGGTTGAATGTTTCTCGTGTAACTAATTGGGAAGATTATGATACTGCAATTATTTCAGACCAAAATAATGCTGAAATAGACAGTCTTCCATTTAATGAGACTGATTTTTATGGTTATATTTCAGTTGCTGATTATGTAAATTCAGAAGAATGGAATAATAATAAATCACAAGAAGTAGATGATTGGTTAGCTCTCAATGAGAGTATGTATATATTTGTAGACGGCTTGGACACAGGAGTTGGAGGAGAAAATTTTTCAACAAGAATGAAAATTCTAGTTGATTATATCAAAATTTCAAAAGGCAGAAAAGTTGGTCTTAATACATACACAGCTTATGAAGATTTCTGTACTTGGTCAAGACCAGACGGATTTTGTATGAAAGAAAGTTGTGTTAGTAGATGGAATGGTACTAGTGCTACTACAGTTACAAGTTATGAAAGAGAAAATTGGGATCTAGAATTAGACAAGAGTGCTTGGTACACAAGTCATGATGTAGAAATTGTTTGTCAGGTATTTTCAAATAGAACTATAAATCCAATAACAATTGAAAATTATACAGACGTTCAGAATAATTATTTTGCAGCAAAAGTTCTGGGATATGATAAAGTATATGTTTCACAACCTGATTTCCAGTATGCTTATGAACAATGGTTCTATGATACTGGTACAATGTTAGCAACAGATTATTCTACTGATGATAATGAGACATATTATAGAAGGTATAGCAACGGAATTGTTTATTATAATAGTAGTTCAGGTATAGGTTGGATTGATGATGGTAGGGTAA